>Ga0210386_10000638_pt1 | contig 32282 bp, 26 predicted proteins | sample IncBWH32OmetaG_FD_160091 | JGI IMG/M metagenome (GOLD analysis project Ga0210386, IMG submission 160091) | Forest soil microbial communities from Barre Woods Harvard Forest LTER site, Petersham, Massachusetts, United States - Inc-BW-H-32-O ...
AACCACCTCAACCCGTCTTTATATGTTCCCAATCTGTTTCTCGGCAACGACTATGTGCGCACCGGCAAAGCGCCGGAAGCGATTTCGTTTCTGACCAAGGCGGAGAAGACTAATAAAACCGATCCGCAGGCTCCTCTTGCGCTGGGGCGCGCCTATTACGCCATGGGCAAATTCTCTACCGCGGCTCAGGAGTTTGAGCGTGCAATCGCGCTCGATCCCAAGCTTGGCGCCGCGTGGTTCGCCCTGGGGATCGCACGCCTGAACCAAGTGGAAACGGACGCTCGCAAAATGTCGGCGGAATCTAAAACTTCTCCATTTGCAGGGGCGCTCTATGCCGAGTCGCTGGAGAAGCAGGCAAGATTCAACGAGGCCGCAACGCTCTACCGGAGCTTGCTTGATTCCCACCCTCAACCCCCATGCCTGCATTCGGCGCTGGGCATTGCGCTCCTCCGGCATCGCGACCTGGAGGCTGCTGCCGCCGAATTTGCGACCGAGCGCGACACGCATCCGGAGTGTGGCCTGGCGGTTCTTGGTCAGGCGCGCATCGCAATCGACCGCGGAGACAATGCGCAGGCAGTCAAGCTGCTCCAGGAGTTATGGGCGCGCGATCATGGCTTTTTCGTCTTCAACGCCGCCATCCTGATGGAGGGCCTTTCGAACGAGGCCTCTTCAGCCGTTGCCGCCTACTTCTCGCGACCCGAGACCATTATTCCGGCGGATTTCCGTGATGCTCTCCTCGCGGCGCTCAACCGCTATGGCCAGGCGCCGGATGATCAACACGATAACGTCGACCTGCGTGAACCGGGTGCGCCTGTTGCAGCCACGCCGGTCTCCGCTGGCCGGCATACAGCGGAAGAGTATTACGCGGCGGGAGAGTTCGAGCGGTGCGCGCAGCAGCTCGATCCTGCACGCACCGTGGGGCGCAGCGATAAACTCCGGCTGCTCGCCGCCTGCTCATTCTTTACCGGAGACAACAAGCGTGCCTTTCGAGCGGCAACTGCACTTGAGGCACTGCAGCCGCATTCTGCCGAAGCTCTTTACTGGTCGATTCAAGCCAACGAACGGCTCGCGGTCCAATCCCTTTCGCGATTCCAGCAGCTGGAATCGGACTCCGCCAGGAGTCATGTTCTTCTCGGCGACATCTACCACCAGCTTGAGAGAGAGGATGATGCGCAGGCGGAATACCAGAAGGCCCTCGCTCTCGAACCCGACAATCCGGCAGCCATGCTCGGTCTGGCCACTTCCTACTTGAGCAACAACAACAACGATAAGGCCATGGAGACCGCGCGCACCGCCCTGGAGCGCAGTCCGCAGGATCCAGAACTCAACATGATTGTGGCCGAGGCGATGGTGGCCGAAAATCAATTCGCCGAGGCTGAGCCGTTCCTGATGAAGAGCCTCAACGTGAAACCGCAATTGCTCGGTCACGTGCACGCTCTGACCGGAAAAGTCTATGCGGAGACCGGAAGAACCAACGAAGCAATCAGCCAATTGAAGATGGGCGAATCAAGCGATGAGACCGGTTCCATCCACTACCTGCTTGCCCGGCTCTATCGCCAGGTAGGCGATACGAAAGATGCGGCAGCCGCGCTCGATCAGGTAAAGACGATCAGGCAGCATCGCCGTGAACGGGGTGTGAAAACCGTCGAGGACCCCGATCTCTCCTCGCTGGAGTCTCCGCCCGGCCAAGCGTCCGTACCGTAGCAACACCACGCCTGCCACCTCCCAGTCACAAGCACAGGCATCTTTCGGCCCAGGAGACATCATGCGCCTTTATCGCTTTATTCATCGGAAGTTCCTCGCCTTGTTCATCATGCTTCTGCTGTGCTCCGCATCTCGAATGGCATGGACTCAATTTAGATCGTCTACAGCTAAGCGACATTCTGTTGTGCACAATGCCCAGGTGACGCCGCTGGCGAATGGGATTGATGTGCAGAGCGTCGATCTGCGCCTCAGGATCGTCGCTTTGCGCGAAGATGTCTTGCGCATAACTATGGCGCATGGCAGCACCTTGCCGGAAGATGCTTCTTGGGCGGTGCTTCCATCCGCTCGCTCGAGCCGTGTGCCGGTTGTCATGGATGCCGGCAGCGATCAAATCGGCTTCCACACGCACACGTTGATCGTCGAGGTAGACAGGAAAACACTCCAGATCAAAGTCCGCAATTCAGCAGGAAATATTCTTCAAGGCGACGCCCGTCCGATACGCTTCGACGGCGATGCCTTTCACATTTACAAATCGATGCCGCTGGACGAGCACTATTTCGGGCTGGGCGACAAGACCGGGCCGCTAGACCGGCGCAACCAGGCTTTCACACTTTGGAACACTGACGCTTACCGTTTCCAGGAATCAACCGATCCGCTCTATAAGAGCATCCCCTATTTCATGGCTTATCATGCCGGGATTGCAACCGGCATCTTGATGGATAATACGTGGCGCACCAGCTTTGACTTCGGCAAGGAGACAAACGGAATTTATTCGTTCGGAGCTGTCGCTGGGCCTGTTGATTACTACCTGTTCTATGGTCCATCTCCAAAGCAGGTTGTCGAAACCTATGCGTGGCTTACGGGAACTCCGCCACTGCTGCCTCTCTGGGCCTTCGGCTTTCAACAATCGCGCTATAGCTACATGTCACAAGCTCGCGTACTGGAAGTGGCGAATCGCTTCAGGGCAGACTCGATTCCAGTCGACGCTATCTATCTCGACATTGATTTCCAGAAGAAGAATCGCCCCTTCACCGTCGACACAACAGCCTTCCCTGATCTTCCCGGCATGATTGCCCAACTCAAGGCTGAAAACTTCCACGTCGTGGCAATTACCGACGTCCATATCGCAAATCTCCCCGGCCAAAACTACGCGCCCTTCGACAGTGGCGTTGCGGGAGACCACTTCGTCAAGAACCCTGACGGCACCGTCTTCACCGGCAAAGTCTGGCCCGGTCCCAGCGTATTTCCAGACTTCACCCGGCAGCAGACACGCGCGTGGTGGGGCACCCTCTACGGTGGCTTGCGTACCAGCGGCATCGAAGGTTTCTGGAACGACATGAATGAACCGTCCGTCTTCGACTCACCCACGATGACCATCCCTGTAGATGTTATTCATCACGTCGATGAGCCCGGATTCAAAACGCGCATTACAACCCACGGCGAAATCCACGATGTCTACGGCATGGAAAACTCCCGTGCCACCTATGAGGGCCTCCGCGCGCTCGATCCCGATCGCCGTCCGTTTGTCCTCACCCGGGCAACCTATGCTGGGGGACAACGCTACGCTGCTACCTGGACCGGAGACAACAGCAGCAGTTGGAATCATCTCCGCCTCACCACGCCGATGCTCGAGAATCTCGGTTTGAGCGGATTCGCCTATAGCGGCGCGGATGTGGGCGGCTATGCCGGATCCCCAACGCCGGAGTTGCTCACCAAATGGATCGAATTGGGCGCGTTCCAACCGATAGACCGCGGTCATGCTGAGAAAGGCACAGTCGATAAAGAGCCCTGGACCGGCGGCCCGGAGCAGGAGGCCATCCGTCGCCGCTTCATCGAGGCGCGTTACCAGCTCATGCCGTATCTCTATACGCTTGCCGAGGAGGCTTCACGTACCGGACTACCGATGCTGCGGCCTTTGTTTCTTGAATTCCCGGACGCCGCCCCCGATCGCCATCCCATTGATACAGACAACGCAGCTGCCGGCGAGTTTCTTCTTGGCGCAAATCTGCTCATCGCTCCTCCACCGTATCCAGAAGCCCTGGATTCATACTCTGTTGAGTTTCCTTCTGCCGGCTGGTACAACTACTGGACCGGTGAAAGGGTTTCATATCCCGATTCCGGATCTGCGGCTACGCAGGATTCTACTGGTATTCCAGGCCGGAGTGCGCCTCTGACCATCCTTGTTACGCCTGCTCTGGATCAGCTCCCCGTCTTCGCGCGCGCAGGATCAATTCTGCCCATCGCGCCGGTGGTTCAAAGCACGAACCAGACTCCACAGGGAACCCTGACGCTCCGGGTCTTTGTTGGAGATCATTGTGCAGGCGAGCTCTACCTCGATGATGGGAATACTTTCGCATACCAGCATGGCGCCTTTCTGAAGATGAAGTTCAGCTGTGAACGGACTGCAGACGGTCTGCATCTGGTTCTTGGTCAGCATCTAGGCTCCTATCCTGCATGGTGGAAGGCGATTCGCGCTGAGATATATGGCTGGACACCGGCGCAGGGGAGAGTATTTGTTCAAGCGAAGGAGGTTCCAGTCCATATAGACCATGAAGCTCAGAGCATCGGATTCGTAGTTGCGGACGATGGCCACGGTGTGGAAGTCGAGGTGAAATAGAGGTGCGTGGGCTCAGTTTCTGAAAGTGTGACAAATCCCTGGTCATTCATCGAAACTGGATCTGTACCGCGAAAGTCGGCCAGTTTGTAGCGATCCGCCCACTGCAACGACGGCCGTCAAGGCTCCAGATGAACTCGCTCGCGCTCGGCCTTGACGGCCGCCTCGCCAGCCACTACCTACCTGATATCCGGGCAAGGAAATCAGCAGATATGAACTTACCCACCCACAATAACTGTTGAAAGCGACCGGCCTTCCCATGGCCTATGCACTCATCGACCGCGGTTACAGGTTCGCAACTCGAACTTATTCGTACCTATCGTGGTTCGCGAGACGATAGCTTCAGGTTGCAGTATCAAGCGTCGTTCAACACCGGCGATGCGGGTGCCGTTTAGTGTCAAAGCAGGCCGCGATGGCCAGCGTAGTTTTTGTCGACGTCCAGACCACGCTCCTTGATAACGTCAGCAGCAGCAGCCAGTGCTGTTGCGACGGCGGGATAGCCAACGTATGGCAACGCCTGGATGAGAACTTCCTCGATTTCTTTCAATGTTAGGCCGTTATTGAGCCCGGCCCCCATGTGGATGGCGAATTCATGGGGCTGACGCATGGCAATCATGACGGACATCGAAACCAGGCTGCGGGAGCGCTTGTCTAGACCGGGACGAGTCCAGATATCCGAAAAGACCTGGTCGACCGCGTACGCAGCGATCGGGGCACCGAAAGTGTTTGAGTCAGCGGAAGCGCTGAGTTTTGCGGCCGCCTGGTCGCCCATCATTTCGCGGACTACATTGATTCCGGCTTCTCTATTCGTCATCATGATTGAGTCCTCTTGTAAAGCTCAAGTGAACTTCTCCACCCCAAGACTACCCGAACGGCTCGAGGACACATATGTTACCTAAAACGCATGGCAACGCCGATTCGCACACGGTGCGCCAGCTTACCGGGTTTCAGTCGCCATGCTGACTTCACATACCGATTCATTCGCTAGACTGGCCCGCTGAGGTAACGGCACCGGCCTATGTCGACTCTAGGGCGCTCAAGATCGCTGCCAGCAGCGTCCTTCGACACGGCGGAAGTCTGACCTGGCGAAACCCGGGACCTACTTCACGGCGACCGGCTGCCACAGCTCGATTGTGTTATCTTCCGGAGCAATTCTGTCGATGAGCGAACGCTACCTGTCCTGCCTCCGTGTTTGTCTACTGGATCTGAAACTGCTGAAGTGGGTGGTGGCGGTTGGCTAGCTGCGGGCGCGGCCTCGGGATACACTCGTAAGTGATGGCGAATCGTTGCTGGGACGAGAGTTACGCCGCGGACGAGCTCCCCTGGGACACGGGCGAGCCGGAGCCGCTGCTGGTCGAGTTCGTGACCTCCGGCCGCATTGTGCCCACGAAGACGCTGGAGATTGGCGCCGGTACGGGGACAAATGCCCTTTGGTTGGCAGAGCGCGGTTTCGAGGTCCTGGGTATCGATGTCGCCCGGCTCGCGGTCGAACGAGCCAACGCGAAGTTAAATGGTCGCGATCTCCATTGCCGCTTCGCAGCGTTGGATTTTCTTGTCGCCTCCGCGCCCGATGAACCATTCCACTTCGTCTTCGACCGCGGTTGCTTTCATGTATTCGATGAACCGGAGGAGCGCGCGCAGTTCGCCGCACGGGTCGCGGCGGCCCTCGCCCCCGGAGGTCTCTGGCTAAGCCTCATCGGCTCAACTGAAGGCGGCACGCGGGAGATAGGCCCGCCGCAGCGCACGGCCCGTGAGATCGCTCTGGCCATCGAACCGGCTCTCGAGATTGTCGAACTGCGTGGCGCCGAGTTCCGCGATCACGGCGCCAAAGCGTGGCTCTGCCTTTCGCGGCGGCGGCTTTAGGGCAGTGAGTGGCTAGTGGCGAGTGGGGCCCGGGCCTTGTGCAACTATCTCAACGCAGATGGACGTTCTTTCGCTTGTCCACGTCGTCTATGCAGGATTTCGCCGAAAAGGAGAGGCCTCAACATGCGCGCAAAGATCGCGCGGGTTGGGATCGAAGTTTTATTCCTCCTGACTGGATTCATGGTTGGGACGCGTACCGCAAATTCCATTCATGCGGAACAAAGAGTGAATGTGCCCGCCGCGTATGGAAGGGTCGTCGCCGGCGATGGTTCGATAGTTCATCGCTCTGGTTCGAAGACACGAGCGGAACTCTGCGGCACATCAACACCATCTTCACCATCGCTCGCCAGAGATAGATCAGGTGCGGGCCAGACGCTCTGAGGATTGAATCAGCGGAATAGCCTTGTCGCTCAAGGCGGGTCTGGCGATCCTCTGAATAGTGCACGTGGACCATGTGCCATTTTCCATCTTCTTTCCGTTAAATCTGTGTCTCGACGCCATGTGTCGTTACCGCCGAGCCATCCTTGCGCATTGTCGCGTGAAAATCCCAGTGAAATTCAGACCCGGCGGAGTCGCCATTCACATAGATCATCAGGTTATGCATCTGAAGGTCGCGCGAGGAAAACATTCCGCCCATTACATTTTGGAAGACGTGCTGTTCAATGTCGTCGAACCCATGTTCTTCGCCCAATGGATTAATGAACGAAACATCAAGCGGAATCAGACGAGATCTGCGCGAGTAGTTTGAGGCCAACAGTATCGACAGCTTTGGCATATTTTCCGAGAAGATCGTAAATCGCCGCGCCATCGGCGGAGAGCGTGGCACCAGCTTGGCCAGCGCCAAAAGCGGGGAAGAAGAAAGAAAAAGTGGCAATGAGGATTCGGACGCGCATCAGTCGCCTCCATTCTATTCGAGACATAAAATTCGAGCTTGGATTGTCGCTTTGTGCAGGCCTCCCGATGTAATGCATCGTTTCTACGACGTATATAGATCTATCTACTTATTAACAATTGAAAGACATGACTCCGACAATCCCGTGACATAGGGCATATGCCACATGAGCTATTGTCAGCGGCGGGTGCCTCCTCAACCACACCCACCTTTACTCAGATCAATCTAGGGAGTACAACATGGACGATTCAACGAAGATTGTCAAAAAGTCACTCGACCGCCGCTCTTTCATGAGAAGCGGTCTTCTGGCAGGTGGCGCAGCTACAATTGGCGCCGGCATGTTAGCAAATGGAACTTTGGCCCGTGCGCAAGATGAGAATGACAACGGTCGTCTCGACGCGGGGGATATTGCCATCCTTCGATTTCTCGCAGCCGCAGAATTGATTGAGGCGGATCTTTGGACTCAGTACGCGGAATTGGGTGGGATCGGCAATGATCAACCCATCGAGGTCAATCCCAACCCCAACCCGCCGCTGAACGCATACCAGCTTGCCCTCTCCAACCTCGACACAGACGGCCCCCAATACATAACCAGCAACACGCTGGATGAAGTGAGCCACGCTGCCTTCCTCAATGCCTATCTAGAGTCCAAGGGAGCCGAGCCTGTTAATTTTGATCAGTTCCGCACCTTGCAGGGGAGCACAGCAACGGGAGCGGAAAACATCGGCCGTCTTACCAATCTCATGCATCTCAATGTCGACACCAGCTGGTACACCCGCTACCGCAGTGCTCAAAACCCGGACTTCGGCGCCACATTCCCCCAGGCAGTCACGATTACCAACCGCACCGCCATTCCCATCACTGATGCTGATTTCAACAACCCGAATCACATCCAGGTAATCGCGAACATCGCCGCCTTCCACTTCGGATACATTGAGCAGGGTGGTTCGAGCCTTTACGCCATCATGAACCAAAAAGCCTCTCATCCGGAAGTGGTCCAGATTATTCTTGGCATCGGCGGAGATGAGATTGCTCATTTCCTCGAGTGGGTCGACTTTGCAGGCAATGGCGTGCAAGCTCCCGTGGCCCCGGTAACAGACGCTGGTCTGACTTTTCCGGACTTCTTCGCCAACCCTCCGCTGCAGCCACCAACCCTGGTTCAGCCAAGCTTGATCTTTCCCGTTCCTTGTGAATTCATCAGCCCCAAGCTCCCGCATGTCTCGATCATTCGTCCCCTGACCGATAAGTTTGGCGGCGCCGTGGCCACGATCGCAAGCTTCACTGCCGACGGCCTCTTCTTCGGCCAAAACAAGCAATTCCTCCGCGAACTGCAGGAGCTCGCAGTAGCAGCCGACAACGCGCACCGCAATTGAACACTAATCCGTGCCGCATGCGAATCGGGGCCCCGTTGATACAGGGCCCCTGTGGCACAAGGACTTGGGCTGTTTAAATCGACCCAAGGCATTTGCCTATCTCAATAAACGCCTTATTCCATCAGGAGGCTTTGATGCGATCAGAGTTGGTTTTTAGCGCGATAACACACGTTCCCAATCGTTTTCTGCTTATCCAGCTTGCTTCTAAAGCAGCCCGCAAACTTCATCGACCGGGAACACGCGTGCAGGATACCGCAAATTCTGTGTTTGCGCATTTGAGTTTAAGCAACCCAATGAGGAAGAAGCAAGTTGAGTGCAGCAACCTCTCGGTTGTACAAATGCCGGAAGCCAGACCGTGGGCCGACGCGCTCAGAAGCGACAACAAATCGCAGAACGCAGCCTGATTGCAATTCGCCGCTCTAGGGTTCAATAGAAACGTCGTTTCAGTTTGACGATCCCCGTTCGCTCTCCGCAACCGTAAACATATCGAGATCGAGCAAGTTCTGACCTTCGTTGCAGCCGAGAATCTTGGCAACATTCTCTGCCATTCCCTTGTCTGATGCAAAGAAACGGAACGTCACAACTTCTTTGCCGAACTCTATCCGACTGCCCATCAGAAGAGTACTGTTTCCATGGCATCCGGCAGCGCTTCCCGAGCGCAACCGCGTGGCCCCTCCCGGAGAATCTTCCTGCGAGGATTCGAGCAAACTGGATTCCCTAGGCTGTCCAAGCTGTGGCCACGCGGTTTCCCCGCACTGCCGCAGTAAAGCCCATATCCATCGATATTCCGCGCACACACTGCAGCAGGTGGTTTGCAATGGAGGGCAGCTTCTGTGCAGTCACACGGAATGACGGCCCGGAGACACTCACTGCTGCCACCGGCTGGCGTTGCGCATCGAGCAAGGGAACCGCGATGCAGCGAAGGCCTTCCTCCAGTTCCTCGTCATCCACGGCATAGCCACGACGCCGCGTCTTCTCGATCTCTGTACGCAACGCTTCGGCTGTCGCGATCGTCCGATGCGTGAACTTTTCAAACCGCGTACGGCGAATAATCTCGTTGGCCCGGTCTTCGGGCAGAAATGCCAGCATCGCCTTGCCAACCGACGTGCAATGCACAGGATTGCTGGAGCCAACGCGTGTAATCATGCGCACCGAACGCGCCGGCTCGATCTTGTCGATATAAATGACGCGCGACTGCTCAAGGATGCAGAGGTGAGCGGTCTCCTCGGTCTCGGCTACGAGGCGGCGCAGGTGCGGTTGAGCGCGTTCGCGAAGGTCGTACTGCTCAATAGCACGATTGCCAAAGTCGAAAAGCCGCAATCCCAGGCGGAACTTGCCATTCGTTGTCCGCTCCACCATGCGGTGGCGCTCCAACACCATCAGAAAGCGATGCGCGGTGCTTTTGTGCAGTTGCAGCGAAGAGGCTACCTGCGCGAGTCCTAGTGGAACTTCGCTCTCGCCAAGCAGATCAAGTACGGCAAAGGCGCGATCGAGCGCCTGAACTTTATAAGTGCCCTGAGGGGCGGTGTCTCGCATTTTGATCCTCTATTCCGGCTGGAAATACACTCTCAGTTTCTCAGGATATGAGACTATCCGTCAAGAAAATGGGACGAAGTCGCTGTGAAATGAGACGGATACACATGGCAGCCTTCTCGAAAATCCAGAAATATCTCACTCGCAGTGAGGAAGCCTACGCAGGAACCTCGTCTCCTTCACCGGGCGCAAGAAAGAGGTTCTCTTCGAGCCCGTGCTGGCGCGTGTATAGGTCGTAGTAACGGCCGCCCATCGCGAATAACTCAGCGTGGTTGCCGCGCTCCACGATTCTTCCCTGCTCCACCACGAGGATCTGGTCCGCGCGGCGGATCGTCGACAACCGGTGCGCGATCACAAAGGTCGTCCGCCCAACCATCAACTGGTTCAACCCGGCCTGGATCATTGCCTCCGATTCTGAGTCGAGCGAACTGGTCGCCTCATCCAGAATCAGAATTCGCGGCTGCGCCAGCAATGCTCTTGCAATCGATAGGCGCTGCCGTTGTCCGCCTGAGAGCTTCACGCCGCGCTCGCCAACAATGGTGTCGTAGGCTTCAGGAAAGCGCTCGGCAAACTCGTCGACGCGCGCCGTCCGGCAAGCAAACAGAAACTCTTCTTCGGTGGCCTCAGGACGCGAAAACATTACGTTCTCCCGAATCGATCCGTCGAAGAGAAACGAATCCTGCAGAACCACGCCAAGTTGCGAACGGAACGTATTCAAATCCACTCCGGCCAGGTCTATCCCATCCACCATCACCTCTCCGCTGGTGGGAATATGAAACGCGCAAAGCAGGCTGATGATGGTCGACTTTCCCGAACCCGAGGAACCGACCAGCGCGGTCACGGTTCCCGGCTTCGCGTTGAAGCTTATTCCGTGGAGAACCGGCTTGTCCGCCTCGTAAGCGAACTCTACATGATCGAACACCACGTTGCCTTCGATGGGCGGCATCTTCAGTTTGCGCTTGGGATCCTGGTTTTCCTCGAGTTCTGACATGATTTCGCGGGTTCTATCGAGTCCTGCGAACGCTTCTGTCAGCTGCGTGCCGATGTTCACGATCTGAAAGATCGGCATAACCATGATAGCCAGGAACATGTTGTAACTGAAGTAGTCGCCGACCGTCCACGTATGACTCAATACGGCGTGGCCGCCCAGCCACATCACCAGCGCCGAAACCAGTCCAAGCACTGTTGTAGATGCAGAACCGAGCACGCTGGTCATGGTCAGTGACTTCATCACATTGGTGAGCAGTCGCTCTACACCAACCCCAAAGACACTAGCCTCGCGCTCTTCGGCATGGTAACCCTTAATCACGCGGACTCCACCGAGCGATTCGGTCAGCCGGCCTGTGACTTCCGCATTGATCTTTGCTCTTTCACGGAAGATGGGCCGAATCTTCTTGAACGCATATTGCAGAACGAAGACGAATAAGCCGACGACGGAGAATACCGTCAGTGTAACTAGAGCGCTGCGATGTAACAGATAGACGAATGCCAAAACTGCAGTGAGCAGTCCGCCTACGAATTCCACAAGGCCGGTGCCTACCAGATTACGCACGCCCTCCACATCACTCATGATGCGCGCAACCAGCGTGCCTGTGCGGTTCTCGTCGTAGTAAGCCACCGAGAGGAGCCCCACATGCCTCTGCACCTGGCGGCGCATCTCGGCAATCAACCTCTGGCCCGCCTTTGAGAGAAGCTGCGTCAGCGAGAACGACGTAATCGCCTGCACAATCATGGCTGAAAAAACGAGAGTAATGATCTTGGGCAACAACTCAGGGTGCGGATTGGTCTGCGACAGCACCTTGTCCAGCAAAGCCTTGGAAGTATAGGGAAGCACCAATCCTGCAACACGGTTGACGGCCATCAAAGCCATTCCCGCAACTAACAGACCTTTGCGCGGCGCCACCAGCGCCTTGATCTCCGGCCACAGTTTTTTCAGATCTGGTTTGCGCTTCGGCAACTCGGCTGCTCGCGCGCGCGCGCTGCCGCCGCGCGGCGACCGCTCTGCTCCCGCACTCAACCCCATCCCGCCGCCGCGCATGGTACTCATTCTTTAAACCTTTCTTGCCCGCCGCACTGCAATGAACGATCGCACGCAAAGGATTACATAGATGAGAAGAAGACCGGCCATTGCGACCTGCGCTGAAATCGCAACGTTGTCCGGTTCAATGCCTCCGGATCTGGCGTGCAGGTAGCCCTGCAAAGCTTTTCCACCAGCGCCCAAAAGTCCTAGCAGGCCAACAGTCACATTGATATGCATGAAGAGCTTGCGCCGCGATTCGCTCGGGCTCATGGCCAACAACCCAAACAGCGCCAGCGCCAATCCAAACCATGTCGGAATCAACGCCGTTACGTGCTGACTGCCGGTGCCAACGTAGCCAATCAAACCAAGCGCAACCAGCAGAACCGCAAAGACCAAGGTCACTTTTGCCAAGCAGGAGCCTCTCCTGGAGGCTGAAGTCAAGGATATCAGTCCAATAGATGTCTGGTACTGCTGCAGTGATTCGAAGAATCCACTGCAGTTAGCGCTGAATGCGCGCCGACCCACCCTGCGCGAAGGCGCGCACCTGGGCAACGGTCGCCATTGTCGTGTCACCGGGGAACGTGGTCAGCAGAGCGCCGTGCGCCCAACCCAGCCTAAGCGCAATCTCGGGTGCCTCCCCGGTCAGCAGTCCATAGATGAATCCTGCCGCGAACCCGTCGCCACCGCCCACGCGATCGAGCACATCCAGTTCAGCCGTTGGCGCCGCATATGTCTTGCCGTCAATCCATGCCACGGCGCTCCAACTGTGACGGTTTGTGGAATGAACTTCCCGAAGCGTCGTGGCCACAATCTTGACGTGCGGTAGCTTCTTCACCACTTCGTCCATCATGCCGAAAAACACGCTGGGATCAAGCTTCGACTTCGCCGCGACCTCCGGCCCCGAAATCCCAAGACCCTTTTGCAGATCCTCTTCGTTGCCAACAAGCACATCCACATTCTCGACGATTTTTGCAATTGTCTCCACTGCGCGTTTGTCGCCGCCATGAATCTTCCAGAGCTTTTCCCGGAAATTCAAATCAAATGAAGTTATTGCACCCGCGGCTTTGGCCTCGCGCATCATCTCGGCAGCCAGTTCTGCGGTCGTTGCCGAGAGCGCCGCAAAGATGCCGCCTCCGTGCACCCACCGTACGCCTCCAGCAAAAATTGCCTTCCAGTCAAAGTCCCCGGGCTTCAGGCGCGCAGCCGCTTCATTGGCGCGGTTGTAAAAGACCACTGGGCCGCGTACGCCAAAGCCGCGATCGCTGTATACGGTCGCCATATTCGGCCCGGAGACGCCGTCGTGCTTGAAGTGCTTGTAGATCGGCTTCACACCCATGGCCAGCACGCGCTCGGCGATCAAATCACCGATCGGGTAGTCCGACATCGCTGAAACAATCGTCGTTTTCAAACCAAAGCAATTCGACAGATTCGCCGCCACGTTGAACTCACCGCCGCTCACGTGAATGTGGCACTCCGTAGCCTTGCGAAACGGAATAATACCGGGATCGAGCCGATGTACCAGTGCTCCTAACGAAAGAAAATCGATCTCGCCATCCATTCGAATCTTCAGTCCATCAGCCATGCTCACTCAGTTCCTCCGCATGCATTTCACCCAATACCCGCCTCACCGGCTACGCGCCAAGCGACTGCTTCACATCGCTCACTACCTGCTCCGGCGTCCACTCATTTCCGGGATAAAACTTCAGCACCTTGCCGTCCGGCCCTATCAGCGTAGTTGAAAGCGTATGCGTAATCGTTCCGTCAGCCGCATCGGTCATCCCCACGTCGAAGAACTTTGCCATCTCGGTCAACACCGGTTTCTCCGGGACCGCAAAATCCCAATGCGCAAACGCCGTCTTCGCATCGCCACCGCTGTACTGCTCCCCGTATGCCTTCAGCCGATCGGGCGTGTCGTGTTGGGGATCAAAACTTACGCATAACAGGTGCGCCTTTCCTTTCAGTGTTGGATCGGCCGCCAGTTGCTTGTCAATCACCGCAAAATTGCGCGTTACAAGCGGACAGAAATTCGGCAAGGGGCACCGAGTATAGATGAATGTAATCAGAAGATCTTTACCGCGAAACTGATTCAGGTGGATCGCGCGTCCATCCTGGTTGCGCAGCTTGAAATCCGGAACCGCATCGCCCTTCGCCGGCACTTGATAGATCACCGCCGGTCGATAATCGGGCTTACCCTGCGCCACCACGACGATGTGATCCAGCAGCACACTGGCATCTGCGTCCTGCGATACCAGCAGGTCCGCGGTGATCACATCGCCGGGATGCAATTCGCCCAGGATGCTTGGATCTTTCAGCTTGTAGGGCATCGTCATCGCTTCCATGTAGCCCGGAATCGCCTCATGATTCAGCGTAACTTCGCCGGTCGCAGGATTATTGGCAACAACCTTCCCACGCAGTTTGTAGACCTTATAGGCCGAACTTGCAGCGGAATCTTCCGCCCCATTTTGTTGGCGATGGCACCCAGTAACCGCTGCCATCCCGATGACTGCAACAACAACCAGTTTCCGTATCACTCCCCAGTTTACAACCCGCCCTGTTTCCCACAATATCTACGAGTTCCGCACTACGGTCCAACGGCGTATAAACGCAGGTATGGGCACTCAACCTGGGGCCGAACTCGACGCATGGTTGCGCGAAGGCGGGCTTGTAGTCGCCTCCAGCGATCGCGCTGCCCGTGCCATCCAGGCCGAATTCCATCGCCGGCGCCGTGCCGAGGGTCAATCCGCATGGCACGCGCCGAAGATCCTGGACTGGAAAACCTTTGCGCGCACAGCGTGGGAAGAACGCAATCTTGCTGGACGTCTCCTCCTCAACCCTGTCCAGGAATTGGCTCTGTGGTCTGAGATTGTTCATAGCGAACAACATCTCCCCACTGCCCTAACCGCGTCTGTGCGCCGCCTCGCTTCCATGGCGATGGAAGCGCATGATTTGCTCTGCTCGTATGCTCCGCAGTATCTTCGCGCATCAACACGAACTGGCTGGGATCAGGACGCGGGCGCCTTCAGCGGATGGCTTACCGACTTCGACGAACTATGCAGCAGGAACGGCCATGTCAGCCTGAGCCGATCGCCGCTCGAACTGATCTCACTCCTACAGGAGGAGTCATCGTCGCGCCCGCCTCTCCGCATCGCCGGCTTTGACCTTTTACTCCCAACGCAGCGCAGGCTCTTTGACGCATGGGGACAGTGGCAGCAGATTCAATCTGATGGCCCGGATGCACAGACCAGTTTCCACTCCGCGTGCGATAGCCAGACTGAACTGGAGTCCTGCGCCTGCTGGTGCCACCGGCGACTGGCAACCAACCCGGACATTCGCCTGCTCATCATCACGCAGAACCTGTCTCAACGCCGAGGCGAACTCGAACGTGCCTTCCTTCGCTTGAGTGGTCCAGCCCTCTCTTCTCTCTTTGAATTCTCGCTCGGCATTCCGCTCAGCCGGGTTCCACTGGCTCGCTCGGCACTGTTGCTCTTGCGTTGGCTCGGAGACAATCTCGACGAGAACGCGCTCGACTGGCTTTTTGCAAGCGGCCTCGCCGCGTCCGCAGAAGAGTCTGCATCTCTACAGTCCTGCATGCGCACGCTGCGCCGTTTTGATCAACAGCGCCTTCATTGGCCGCTGGAGGCTTTCCTGAATCAAGGACGAATCGCCAGTGTCGTTCCGCAATCGTGGAAACGCAGCATGATTTCGGCGCAAAGAAGCCTGAAGGAGTCTGCCTCATTCAAGAATCCGATTGAATGGGCGGATAATGTGCCGCGATTCCTCGAGACCATGGGATGGCCAGCAAATCAGTCGCAAGCAAGCGTGGAATTCCAGGCGCTTCGCCGGTGGAACCAGGCATTGGACACGACAGCTTCACTCGGCTTCGATGGGCGCCGAATGGCCTGGCACGAATTCCTCGCCGAGCTAGAACACGCCGCCGACGACATTCTCTTTGCACCGCAGTCGACCGATGCGCCGATTCAGATTGCGGGCTCTGCCGAGTCCGCAGGACTTAGCGCCGATGCCATATGGTTCCTCGGCGCCGATGAAGACTCGTGGCCGGGAAACGCCGCCAAGCATCCCTTTCTGCCCCACTACGTGCAGCGCGAAGCCGCGATGCCGCACTCCTCGCATCAAGTAGATTGGGAATTCGCCTCGGCAATCACACAGCGGCTGCTTGGCTCCGCACCACAGGTGCACTTCAGTTTTGCACTGCAAAAGGATGATGTCGAATCCCTACCCTCGCGCCTCATCGTGCAACTCGCCGGTCCGCCGCTCCCCATGCAAGAGGATCTGCTTCCGCCACCTCACGACGCGCCCGTCGCGATCCCGTTCGCCGATTCCAGTTCGATTCCATTCATGGCTGCAAATCTTCGTGGCGGAGCCGCCGTTCTATCCTCGCAGTCCCAGTGTCCTTTCAAGGCCTTCGCCACTGCGCGCCTCGCCGCCGAAAGCTGGGATGCCGCACAAGCGGGCCTCAGCGCGAAACAGCGTGGGCAAATCCTGCATGCGGTGCTTCATTCCGTCTGGTCGGGCAAGCGTCCCGGGATCAGGAGCCGCGATGATCTGATTGCGATCAAGGATCTCGCCGCCTTCGTCCGTACGCACGTCAAAGCCGCGCTGCAAACCGGATTGCAGCCTGGAATCTCAGAGCAGATGCCGCCGATGTATATGGAGCTCGAAGAAATCCGGCTTGTCCGTCTCATCTCTGAATGGCTGGAGTTCGAAAAGGCACGTGCCCCGTTTACAGTCGAACAAACCGAAGCGAAACGCATCGTCACGATCGAGGGCCTCAACATGAGTCTCCGTCTCGATCGAGTCGATCGCCTCGTTGATGGCTCCTCGCTCGTCATTGATTACAAGACTGGTACCGTTGATCCCAGGTCTTGGGACTTCCCGCGACCCGACGATCTGCAATTGCCGCTATACAAAGTTTTCGGACTTGAGGCCTTGCAACCGTCTCTCTTTGACAGTCTCGCCAGTCCGGCAAGCGGCGGCCTGGTTTTTGCCAAGGTGCGCACTGGCGATAACTGCTTTGCGGGCCGCGTTGCCGACGCACGGAAAACGATAGATCCAAGTCTCACCGGAAATAGCGCGCTCGTCAGGCGCAAGCTAACCGGTTCAGATGAATCAGAGTGGAAGGAATACATCGAACAACTGGCGGAAGAATTCGTCCATGGCCGCGCCGACGTCGATCCACGCGATTATCCGAAGACCTGCGAGCGCTGCGGTCTTCAATCTCTATGCCGCATCCAGGAATCAGAGAATCGCGCACGATTCGAAGAGGAGAGCACGGAGGGTGAAGATGCAGCCGAAGAGTAGCTTCGTGCTTTCCGCTCCTCCTGATCAGGCTCAACGCATCTCAGCACTCGACCCTCATCGCTCGATTCTTGTTCAGGCGCCGGCTGGTTCGGGCAAAACCAATCTCCTCACGCGGCGGTTCCTGCGCCTGCTCGCCGAGGTCGACGATCCCAGCCAGATTGTTGCCATCACGTTCACCAGGGCGGCAGCAGCTGAGATGCGTCACCGCATCCTAGCCGAGCTTGAGAAGGCCAGCGCTCGCGATGGCTCTGAGTTGGATGCGGATGAATTCTCCATGGAAGCAGTTGCAGCGCGCGCGATTGAGCGTTCGCGGCAACTTAACTGGCGACTCCTCGAACTCGCGTCACAACTCCGCATTTCAACCATCGACTCCTTCTGTCGCGACCTTGCCATCCAGCAGCCCATCTACTCCGGCATTGGCAACAATCTGCAGATTAGCGAAAGGCCCACTGAAATCTATCGCCGTACTGCACGCGCCACGCTGCAGAGGATTGGTGATCGAGCACATCCCGGCCTGAGCGACGCGATCAAAGATCTTCTACTGTGGCGCGATAACGCCTGGCAAGAGTTGGAGGAGCTTTTAGTCAAGATGCTTGGCCAACGCGATCGCTGGATGCATGCGTTTGTTCTGAGCCAGGAACCGGACTGGAATGTAATTCGCGAGCGGCTCGAACGACCGCTTGCCAACACTGTGAGTGCCGCGCTAGACAGCCTGGCTTCCCTCATCAGCCAGGTTCCCGGTGCGGGCGATGAAGCAATCGAACTTGCGCAATTTGCGTGTACCCACGGCGCAAGCGATCTCCATCGGGATCTCGCCGAACTCGCCAACTTCCCTTATGGGCCGCATCAAGACAGCACTGCTCTTGAAGATGCTCGGAATGCATATCTATGCCTGGCAAATCTTCTGCTGACCAAAGAAGAGCGCTTCCGCCGGCAATTCAACATACGTCTCGGCTTTCCAAAAGAGCACACCGAAGAGAAGCTGCGCATACAGGACCTGAGCGAGCAACTTTCCGCCGTACCCCGCCTTGAAGAGGCTCTTGCCGGCGTTCGAAAACTTCCTCCCGCCCGGTATACAGAAGAAGACTGGCAGATCATTCGCGCCAGCTTCACTCTCCTCCGACACGCCGTCGGCGAATTGAAGGCCGTCTTTGCGGAAACCGGTACCGTTGACTTCATCGAAGTTGCGCAAATCGCCCGGCAAGTCCTTCGCGCCGAAGACCTCTTGCCAACGGATGCCGCGCGCGCTGTCGCTGATGACATCCATCACCTGCTGGTCGACGAGTTCCAGGACACCAGTCGCCGCCAGCACGAATTCATCAGTGCGCTGATCGCTGCATGGCCCGATCGCTCAGGTCGCACGATCTTCGTCGTCGGAGACCCCGTACAATCCATCTACTCTTTCCGTGACGCTGAAGCCGAGCTCTTTGGCCGTGTGAAGGCGAGAGGCTTTGAGTTTGCTGAAGACGAACCGTTCCTGCTGCATCCCGTTCAATTGACCGCAAATTTCCGCACCGATCCCGCACTGGTCTCGAGCGTCAATGATGCTTTCGAAAATGTCTTCGCATCACCTGACGGCAGCGGAATCGAATTCGCGAAAGCGGAGCCGGCCCGTAGTCCATCCATTGGCCCCTCAAAACGGCTTGAGCTTCACCTCGAGTTCATACCCCAGGCTAAGCCTGGAAACTCCGGCGACCCTGATTCGGGCCGTTCCAGGCAAGAAATTGCGGCGCAACGCGATGCCGCGCGCACAACACAAGCCAATGACATCATTACACTCACCCGCAACAAGCTTGATCACATAAATCTTGCACGTGCCTCTGGCTCGAAATATCGGATCGCCATCCTTGGTCGCGCGCGCACGGCGTTGGTTCCAATCGCTGCAGCTCTACGCGATGCGGGAATTCCATTCCGCGCTGTCGAACTTGAAAGCTTGAAGGATCGCCCGGAGATTCTGGACGCAGCCTCCCTGGCCCATGCGCTGCTGAACCCTGAAGACCGCGTTGCGTGGCTTGGAGTTCTGCGTGCGCCGTGGTGCGGCTTGAGTCTCGCCGAACTTCACGCCATCGCAGGCGCCGACGATCCGTCGAGATCAACCGCTCCCGTTATCAGCTTGCTTCGCGAACGACTCGACCTGCTTTCAGCCGAGTCGCGCAAGGCATCCCAACGTGTCTTAGCTGCATTCGCCTCACTTCCGAATCTGCGAAACAAGTTCCCCGCTGCATCAACCGGCACTGTTCTGCAACAGTTATGGCTCAGCCTGGGCGGCCACCGCTGCGTCGATGCTACCGGTCGCGCCAACCTCGATTTGTTCTGGAAACTTCTCGACTCGCTGCCCGGAGCGGAGCAGGATTTGACTGGTCCGGCGCTCGACGCGGCTCTCGAAGACCTCTTTGCCCTACCTGATCCCGCAACCAGCAGTGAGCACGGCGTTCAGCTCATGACGATCCATAAATCGAAGGGCCTCGAGTTTGAAGTCGTCCTGGTCCCCGATCTTCACGCCCGCGGCGGCAGCAACAAGCCTGACCTTCTGTCCTGGCTCGAACGCGGCATCGCTGAACCGGAAGAGCCCGACGATCTCACAGAGTTTCTCATCGCCCCGCTTCAGTTCAAAGGCGCTGATCCCGGCACAGCCAGGAAATGGGTCGACAGGATTAGACGCGACCGGGAATCGCAGGAGATGCGGCGGATTCTCTACGTCGCCGCTACCCGTGCTCGCGAGGAGTTGCATCTGTTTGCCCAACCCGCCTACAAGATCGAGGCCGACGGATCGCATTCGTTACAGGAACCGCACAATTGCCTGCTGGCAACGGCATGGCCCGCATTCGGCGACGAAATTCGCGCGCGCTTCGACAAGTGGAATGCAGTCTCTCAAGCTTCCGCCTCGGCCAAGGAACTGGTCGTCGACACCATCGCCGCAGCAGGGCAGAATAACCTCCTCTTCATGCCGTCACCCACGCAACCAACCTTCCTGCGACGCTTGCCGCCGGACTTCCAATCCAGCTTCACCGCGGGTCCAGACTTTGCCATCACAGAAAACTTAATCGGTCTTGGAGACGCAAATTCCTATCAGCGTCACGAAGGCGGCCAGATTTCGCGCGCTCTCGGCAACGCTGTTCACAAGCTGCTCGAAGAGCTCGCTCGTCTGCGCACGACACTGGATTGGGATTCCGCATGGACCGCCCTCGAAAGCTTCCGCTCGCTTGTCACTGCGTCGGTCCGCTCCGTAGGCTTCTCGCTCGCGGAAGCTGAAGACGTAACATCGCAAGCCCTTGCATGCACCCGCAGTGCCTCACGCGACGCTTATGGCCAGTGGATTCTCTCACCCCATGCTGAAGCGGTCAGCGAATCCGGCTGGGCTGGCATCGTCGGCGGGGACCTGCGACTGGTGCGCGTCGACCGCCTCTTTCGTGCCGGTCTCGAACCGTTGCAACCCGGCAATAACGCTCTTTGGATCGTCGACTATAAGACGGCCCACGCCGAGAACATCCACCTGCCGGCTCTGCGCGCCACCTTTGCGCCGCAGTTGCGGATGTACGCTGCCGTGCTGCGTAATCTGCACTCGCCGGACCTGCAGCTTCGCGCCGGGCTCTACTATCCACGCATGTCGCTATTCGATTGGTGGGAAATCTAACGAGGCGTATTCGCAGCACCCAGCCCGATTGAGCGCATCAGCTCAAGCGCATTGCTCGTCGTCACTACACCGGGTTTAAGCGTGTAATCGAAAATCAGCTTTCCCTCTTCCAGCCGGTCTTCAAAGTGGCAATTGACGGCACGGCCAGCCATCGTTGCCGGAATCTCCGCCAGCGCCAGGTCGTGCGTGCTCACAATGCCGATCGCACCGCGATCCATAAGACTGCGTACCACAAGTTTCGTGCCCTCCAGCCGATCATGCGAGTTCGTTCCTGACAACAATTCATCCATCAGGAACAGCACCGGCACCGGCCCCGCAGAAAGCTCCTCGGCAACCTTCAGCTTGCGAATCTCTGCATAGAATCGCGAAGTCCCGCCCGATAGAGAATCGAGTACACAGATTGACGCTGCCACTTCCAGTCTCGACATCCTTAACGCTCGCGCCCTCACCGGTGCCCCACACTGAGCCAGCACCGCATTCACACCGACGCTGCGAATGAATGTGCTCTTGCCCGCCATATTCGGACCGCTCAGGACGATGAGCTGCAACCCTTCGCCAAGTCTTACATCGTTGCGAACTGCCTTGCCGGCTGGAAGCAGCGGATGCGCCAGACCGTTCGCATCAAACAACGGCCCGTGCTCAACAAACTGTGGCAAAACATCGTCTGGATGTTCAAACGCGTACCCGGCCAGCGCGGTGAGCGCTTCAAATTCTCCCACTGCATCCAGCCAGCTGCGGATGTGTGGACCGAACTCTTGCTGCCATCCTTCCGCACGAAAGACACATTGCGCGCTCCAGAACGTAACCGCATCCAACAAGCGCAACGCAGGATTCCGTCTCGATTCCAGATAACCTACAATGCGATCCAGCTTGCGAATCGCATCCGAAGGCACAAACCCTTCGTGCATCAAGCGCGCTTGAATCTCGTGCAACTTCCCGGCGGAAAACCGGCCGTGATCGATGAGTCTCAAAACGCCGGCAAGGACGTCCAGGTCGTGCGTTGCTTCCTCTATCGCCTCCGCAGCCTCATCCCATCGCGTGTGCAACCGATGCGCCCAAGCAAGGTTCAGCGCAGAAATCGCTAATGCAACGGCGCCCAGTCCCCACAGCCCCCACGCCACCATCCCCACGATCCACAATGCACCCAGCGCTGTCGTCGCGATGCGTATCCCCGAACTCCGGAGAAGAGGCTTGCGTTCTCCCCACTTGGCCAAAGAATCGGGATGCACGCCCGCCCGCACCGTCTCGCCGACGCAGAACAACTCTTCACGCAGCTTAACGCGTCGACTCAAATCATGGATAGCCCCGTGCCGGGCCACAATCTCTTCCACCGAGGCCGCCGCTAGCAGCCAAATAGCCAGTTTTTCTTCTCCCGCCCTTGTGCGAGCAGTGCAAAGAAGCTCGAAGAGCGATGCCTTTCCAAAGAGATCCAAATCGCGCGCGTATGCATGCGCCGGATTGAGAAACCTTTCACCTGTCTCTCCGATTCCCGCCCAGCGATCCTGAATGCGTGCGACGCCGCGCTCGTAAAACTCGATCCCCCGCTGCCGCAGTCGAATCTGTCGTAGCCGATTCTCATGCAAGACTGCTAGGCAGACAAAGGCTCCCACAGGCAATATGAGCAGCCAAAGGAATTTGATGTAGTAGAGAAGGATAAGCGCGGCAGCGATGGTGATAAACGCGATCGCTACCTTTGCGTACCCCAGCAGTCTCTCTTGCCTCTGGTCGTCCGCCTGCGCACTTTGCAATTCACGCAGCCGCTCGGAATACAACACCGCAGGTTCAGTCGTGTCCCGCGATGTCTCGTCTCCGCGCATTGCACACTCCGCCGCTCCCTCAAGACTAACGCAGTGGAGTTGGAGTTGAGTGCGAGGCCGTTATCGCTCGTCAACCAGCGGCTTCGGCAGCCTTCTTTTGCGCCATCATGCTTTTGTGGTGGCGCACATCCGAGCCCTCGATCCAGAAAATGACGTCTTCTGCGATGTTCGTCGCATGATCCGCCACCCGTTCGAGGGCGCGGCATATCATCAGGGCATTCAACGCCTGCGGAGCAATGTGGCCCTGCTCCTCCATCACTTTGGTCAGCGCCTTGTAGGCTGCACGATTCATCGTATCCACGGCGTCGTCCATCATCAACACGGCGCGTGCAAGTTCCGGATCAGCCTCGATAAACGATTGCAGACTCTTACGCACCATCTCGGCCGAAAGCGTCGCCATCCGCGGAATATCTACCGGAAGATCCGGGACAGCCGCCATCTGTTCCATGTTGCGCACGCGTTCGCTGATGCTTTTCGCGGAATCGCCCACGCGCTCCAGGTCTGCATTGATCTTGATCACGCTCAGGATGAAGCGCAGATCGATGGCCATCGGCTGTTCCATGGCCAGGAGGTCAAGCGCGGACTGGTCGATGTCTCGCTCCAGCCGGTTGATCGCAACTTCGCTTCGGCTCACCAAGTCGCAAATCGAAAGATCGCGCACACGGTAGGCTTCAATGGCGCGCTGAATCGCCTGCTCGGCGAGCCCAGCCATCACCAGCAGATTTTCCTTCAACTGGTCGAGACTTTGTTGGAAGCGAATACGTGTCATCCGAACCTGCCCGTGATGTAATCCTCGGTGCGCTTGTCGCTGGGGTTCGTGAAGATCTTGTGTGTCGAGTCGAACTCCACCATGCGCCCATTCAGAAAGAAGCCAGTCTTCTCTGCGACGCGTGCCGCCTGCTGCATGTTATGGGTCACAATCACGATAGTGTACTGCGATTTCAACTGAAAGATCAGATCTTCTATTTTCGAAGTAGATACGGGGTCCAGCGCCGAAGCCGGCTCATCCATCAGCAGCACTTCAGGATCCACCGCCAGCGCCCGCGCAATGCACAACCGCTGCTGCTGGCCACCCGAGAGGCTTGCGCCCGACTTCGACTTGAGGTCTTCTTTCACTTCGTCCCAGAGCGCCGAGTTCTTGAGCGACCGCTCGACAATTTCATCCAGCGCGCGACGATTGGAAAATCCGTTCAGTTTCAGCCCCGACGCCACATTGTCGTAAATCGACATCGTCGGAAACGGATTCGGCCTTTGAAATACCATTCCGACGCGCCGACGAATCTCCACCGGCTTCGCATCGTTGTAGATGTCGATCTCGCCAATGCGGACTGTCCCCGTAACGCGCGCAATCGGATTCGTCTCGTGCATCCGGTTAAGGCAGCGCACAAACGTGCTCTTGCCGCAACCCGACGGACCAATCAGCGCAGTCGCATGGTTGGCCGGAATATTCAGGTTGATGTCCTGCAGCGTGTGATTGGTCCCATACCACGCATTTAGGTTCGTCACCTCGATACCTACGCCCACTTTAGCTTGCCCCTTTCAGTACCCCGCGGCTGGCCACATAACGCACCAGCGAAACCGCAATCACAATCAACGCAATCAGCACCAGCGCTCCTGCCCAGGCGAGCCGATGCTGGTCCTCGTAGGGACCGGTCGCGTAAACCCAGATCTGCAACGGCAGCGCCTCAATTGGGCGGTTCGGATCCGTGCTCCAGAACGTATTGCCCAGCGCTGTGAAAATCAGAGGTGCAGTTTCACCGGCAACGCGCGCGAACGCCAGCATGCATCCAGTGATGATTCCAGGCGAAGCCGTCTTCACGGTGATAGAGAGCACCGAGCGCCAGTTCGGCAGCCCTAGTCCCAGCGCCGCTTCGCGAATGTTATTCGGCACCATCAGCAGCATCTCTTCCGATGTTCGTGCCACCGTGGGAATCATCATGATCCCGAGCGCCACGCCGCCCGAAAATGCCGAAAAATGTCCCGTGGGTACAACAATCAGCGAATAGGCAGCAAGGCCCATGACGATCGACGGAACGCCATTCAGCACATCCGCTGTGAAGCGGATGGCAGTAGCCAACTTTGTGCCGCGTCCGAACTCCGCAAGATAAATTCCCGCGCCAATGCCGATCGGTACCCCAATCACGCTCGCAATTCCCAGCAGCACCGCCGAGCCGACAATCGCATTTGCCATTCCACCGCCCGACTCGCCTTCCGGTACGGGGTTCTGCAGGAAAAACGCAAGGTTCAATGAGCTGACGCCTTTGATCAGCAAATAGACAAAGATCGCGACCAGCGGGACGATCACCAGCACCGTGGCAAGCACCGCCAAGCCCGATACCGCACGATCGGTCGCCGTTCGAAATTTTGATCGAAAGCTCGAAGTCGTCGTCGCCAATCCCGTTTCTCCACCTTACCTGCTGCCTTTATTTGTTCCGGATCACCAACGCAAAAACCTCTCCACGCGTCCCGGCTTCTCTAGTGCGCGTTGGCCGGTGCGCCGCGCGTAACAGCCCAGACCAAGATGCGAGCCACCGCATTCACAATGATCGTCACAATGAACAGCGCCAGACCGATTTCAATCAAGGAGCTGCGATGCAAGTCGCTTACAGCTTCACTAAATTCGTTTGCAATTACCGACGCCATCGAACTCCCATTGGACAGCAGCGATTTGCTGATCTCAGGCGTGTTTCCAATCACCATCGTCACGGCCATCGTCTCGCCCAGTGCGCGCCCCAGCCCCAGGATCACCGCGCCCACAATGCCGATCCGGGCATTGCGAAGCACTCCCACGCGGATCATCTCCCAGCGTGTTGCTCCCAGTGCCAGCACAGCTTCACGTTGCGAGTGCGGTACAGCCGTCATCACTTCGCGCGTCAACGACGAGATAATCGGCAAAATCATGATGGCCAGAATGACCGCCGCCGCAACATAGCCGAGGCCTGTCGGATTGTCGTCGACAAACAGTCTGGTCCACCCCAGATATTTCACCAGCAGCGGATTTACATATTCCCGCAGCAGCGGGACCAAAACGAAGACAGCCCAAAGGCCGTAGATAATGCTTGGAATTGCGGCCAGCAACTCCGTGACGAATGCCAACGGACCGCGTAGAAATTTTGGGCACATCTCTGTCAGGAAGATCGCCAGTCCAATCGCGAGAGGAACTGCAATGAGAAGCGACAGCAGCGAGGAAACCAGCGTGCCGTAGATAAATGGCAGGGCGCTGAAGTGTCCATTCACCGGGTCCCAGTAGCTGCCGGTTTCTCCCAGGTTCGCGTCATGCGCAGGCGGCTGGAAGAAAAAACGTAATCCGAAGTTATGCCAAGCCAGGCTCGAGCGCAGCATTAGCTCCGACAAAATCAGCAACACAATGCCGAAGATGCTCAGCGCACAAATCACCATCAGCATCTGAAAGGCGCGATCCGCAAACGCAGAATTCCCCCGCGACATCAGGAACTTGCGGACGGCGGAGGGTTCGCTCTGAGGCACATCTCCCTTTCGTTCCGGGACCGAAACTTTTGGCGGGGCAGGAGTTGGAGGTTGAGAAATGCGGGTCTCTGGCACTTGAAGGGTCACCGTTCGTAGGCTACCGGGCAAAGATGAATAGAAGGTTACAGTGCTGCTAAATCAAACGCATATAACGGACTTCTGGCATTGAAATCCGCGTCCGGCCAACATGCGATCCTGCTGATCCAGAGCCGCACCGATCACCTGGATCTCCGAATTAAATAGAGCCATTGCTTCTCCTTCAGGCATTCGAATTCCTATAAGCTGATTTACTGGAATCCATTAGGTCTACCCTCATGCGCCAAATTGCACTCATCCTCGCACTCGCCTTGCCATCCCTACGCACATTTGATCAATCTATCCAGCAAACGGATACATCGCACCATGAGTGGAACGCCTCATGGATTACTCACCCGACGGCACCGTTGCGCGAACCGCTCGTCCTCCATTTCCGCCGCGCGCTCGATATCCCCGCTGTTCCAGCCTCCTACACGGTCCGCGTCAGCGCCGACAACCGCTTCATCCTCTACGTCAACGGCCGCCGTGTCGGTGACGGACCGGCCCGCGGCGACCTGGCCCATTGGCGCTACGAGCGCTTCGACTTGGGTCCCTTTCTCCAGCCCGGCCACAATCTCATCACGGCGACGGTCTGGAACTTCGGCATCTACGCCCCCGTTGCCCAGATGAGCGACCGAACCGCCTTTCTGCTCGAAAGCGAAGCCACTGGCCCTACCGGTATAAGCACGCCAGAGCGCTGGCTCGTCGAAGAAGAACACGGCCAGCGCCCGCTCGACCGCTCAACAGTGACGATCAAAACCTATTTCGCCTCAGGACCCGGCGAAGAAATTGACGCCTCCAAATACGACTGGAACTGGAACGGGGACAGCCCAGGCACCAACTGGGTTCCGGCCGCATCACCCATGCGCGACAGCATCTTCAGCGGCGTCAATCACGCTCATTCCGCCGATACCACCGGCGACAACCCCTGGGGTTTGATTCCAGACGAACTGCCGCACATGGAGTATGCAGAGACCAGCGTCGGCGCCTCAGTTGTATTTCAGGATCTGTCGGATCACGCCTCGGCGGAGGACTCAACAGCTTTGACGGTTGATGGCGGACCATCCAAGCTCCGAGTATTGCCAGATTCTGTGCCATCGAACCGACATGTTCACTTCGTCCTCGATCGCAAAACCCTCACCACCGCCTACCCCGAACTCATCGTCTCCGGCGGCAAAGGCTCTCACATCGTCCTTACATATGCAGAGGCCCTGTACGACAAAGACCAGCACAAGGGCGACCGCGACGCTGTCTCTGGCCGCCAAGCCCTCGGCCTCACTGACAGTTTCCTCCCTGACGGCGGCCAGCACCGCGTCTTCATGCCCCTCTGGTGGCGCACCTGGCGCTTCCTCGATCTCGATATCACGACCGGCTCGGACCCCCTAACCCTCGAATCACTGAAGGCTTACTTCACGGCCTACCCTTTCGAGGAGCGCGCCAAATTCGAATCCGGCGATCCCGACCTCACCAAGATTTGGGATATCAGCTGGCGCACCGCGCGCCTTGACGCCCATGAAACCTACATGGACACGCCCTACTACGAGCAGCTTCAGTACATTGGCGACACCCGCCTCCAGGCTCTGATTTCCTACACCATCGCCGGCGACGACCGCCTGGGCCGACAGGCACTGGACGCCTTTGACCAATCCCGTATTCCCGAAGGCATCACCCGCAGCCGTTACCCAAGCTCGCTCCCGCAGAACATCCCGACATTTTCCCTGCTCTGGATCGGCATGCTCCACGATTACTGGATGTATCGCCCCGATCCGCAAATCGTCCGCGACCAGATCCCCGGCACCCGCGGCGTCCTCAGATGGTTCACAAAATACGAAACCCCCGAAGGCCTCCTCGGTCAGCTTCCATGGTGGCCCTTCATTGACTGGGTGCCCACCAACGACATTCCCACATACGCGACGAACGGCCAATCCTGTGTCACCACGCTCCAATACCTTGGCGCACTGATCGACGCCGCCGATCTCGAAGAGCACCTCGGCGACCCGGTTCTGGCCACACGCTACCAGCCTCGGATCGATCATGTTCGTTCTAGTCTTACTTCAAGATGTTGGGTTCCTTCACGCGGACTCCTTGCCGATAACCCCGACCTGAAGGTCTTCAACCAGCAAGCAAACATCCTCGGCGTCCTCTACGACGTGATCCCGAAGGACCGCCAGCAGGACGTCCTGCGCCGGATGCTCGCCATCGAACCCGGTACCGCTCCCGATGGCGTCCTGGCCGCTTCGTACTACTTCCGCTTCTACCTTGCCCGCGCGCTTGAGCACGCCGGCATGGCTGACGACTACCTCAAATCGCTCGACCCCTGGCGCAAACTGCTTCCGCTGCATTTCAGCACCTGGCCTGAGATCCCCGGTAACACTCGCTCCGACTCCCACGCCTGGTCCGCCCACCCTGTCTACGACATGCTCACCCTCGTCGCCGGTATCGAGCCCGCAAGCCCCGGCTTCGCCACCGTTCGCATCGCCCCCCACCTTGGCCCCCTCGATCACCTCGCTGCGACCTTCCCCCACCCCTTGGGTGACATCAAGGTCGAATATCACCGTGAGGGCCTCGGCTTAAAGGCAACTATCACCCTCCCCGGCAACCTGAACGGCAACTTCATCTACAACGGCAAGTCACAGCCGCTCAAGCCGGGACTCAATGAGATTCGCGCCAGATAACGAGACCCCGTCAGCCCGTTACTCTTAAAGAAAATCGATATATTTAACGCTGAATCGCTGTTTCTTGTTTCCTGTAAACGTGCTACAACTTCCATCATGGCAAGAACGAAAGATTCAACGCCATCTGGGCATGTCAATTTAAGAACACTTGCTGAACACTTGGAGCTGTCGCAGACCACCGTTTCACTGGTTCTCAATAACTCTCCATCGGCAAAGTCGATCCCCCAGGAAACACGCAACCGCGTGCTCGAGGCGGCGGCGCGCCTCAACTATCGTCCGAACTACTTTGCCCGGTCCCTACGGCAAAGCCGCTCCATGTCCGTCGGCGTTCTTGCGCCCGATCTGAGCGAAGGCTACTTCACGCGTGTCATGAGCGGCGTAGTCCAGGAACTCAACCGCGCCCACTACTTCTACTTCACCGCCTGTCACGACTGGAACCAGGACCTGATCGAGCAGTATCCGCGCATGCTGGTCGAGCGCGCCGTCGACGGCTTCCTGCTTTTGAATACGCCTGCCGATCAGATCGAAGTTCCTGTCCCCGTCGTTGCCATTTCAGCTCACAGCGAAGTCCCGAACGTCACCAACATCGTTCTCGATCACCACAAGGCAGTCCAAATCGCGCTCATCCACCTCTTCGAACTCGGCCATCGCCGCATCGCGTTCATGCGCGGTCCGGGGGCGATTCCGGACTCCGAGTATCGCTGGCAGAGCATCCAGCAGGTCGCAGGCGAGATCGGCCTCCGTATTGATCCGGCGCTTGTTATCCGCATCGATTCCGCGGGTTGGTCCATCAAGACCGGCCAGCACCCCATGGCGCCCGAAATCGGACATAAGCCTATGCAGGGTCTGCTCGAAAAAACGCGCGACTTCACAGCCATCTTTTGCTTCAATGACATCGCCGCAATCGGAGCCATCCGCGCACTGAAAGACGTCGGCCTCCGCGTGCCCGAAGACGTCTCCGTCGTCGGCTTTGACGACATCCAGTCTGCGGCTTATTCCACGCCGTCGCTCACCACGGTGCGTCAGCCGCTCTTTGAAATGGGTCAGCGCGGAGCACAGATTCTGCTCGATCGCATCGCCAACCGTGAGGCGCCTCACGCTACCGAAATTGTAATGGCGCCGGAACTTGTAGTCCGCGAATCTACAGGCCAGGCAAGCTCCCAGTCCACTGCCTGATGTGCGAAATTACTTGCAGAACGACTCGAACCACCGGCTGATATACACCTGAGCGTGGGCCTCGCCGCAGTAGTGCCGCGCATGCGGCTTGTCCGCGGCTTCCTTCGCCCACTTGAAGACTGTGAGCTGCGTGTCGCTACAGTGGATCACGACCCATCGGACAGGCCGGTCGCTCTCCTCCCCGCAAATCTCACATCGATAGATCGTGTCAATCACCAATGACCTCCACCTATTTCCTGGTCCCTGTTCCCTAATCCCTGCTTTACTCAAGCATTTGCAAATCCAGCGGTGACTCAAGCAGACAATCCATCTTACCGATCTCTGCCAGCGCCCGCTTCATTGCCGACGACTTGCACGGCTCAACCGTCACCACGAAAGGCAGCGCCTCGGCGGGGTAGCCGGGCTTCTGCACAATTGCCCGAATATTGATTCGCTCCCGCGCCAGCGCTCCCGTAATCTCGGAGACAATCCCGGGCCGATCCACCACGAGGAACCGAATGTAATGCGGCACCTCAAACTCCGCCCCGATCTTCGCCGGAACAGAAGGAATCGCCACGCGCCGCGACCCGTGCGCCAGCGCCAGCAAATCGCTCACCACCGCAACCGCCGTCGGATGTCCACCCGCGCCATGACCTGAAAACACCACGTCGCCGCCATAGTGTCCGGTCAAGATCACCATGTTCTCGGTACCGCGCGACCACGCCAGCGGCGAATTTTTGTCCACCAGCATTGGCCCCACCGTCGCCGCCACCGCGCCATCGCGCTCCTCTGCCCGAGCCACCTGCCGAATCGTGCAGTTCAAGTCGCGCGCATAGCTGAAGTCCACCGCCGACACGCTCGTGATCGGCTGCGGCACAATCTCATCCGGATCCACCACGACACGCAACGCCAGCCGCATTAAGATCGCCAGCTTCGACCGTGCATCAAATCCGCCCACATCCTCCGTGGGATCTGCTTCCGCATACCCCTTCGCCTGAGCCTCGGCCAGTACCGACGCGTACTCGGCTCCCGCTTCCATCTTGCTCAGTATGAAGTTGCAAGTACCATTGAGAATGCCTTCCATGCGTGCGATGCGGTCCCCGGCCAAGCCTTGTTCGAGCCCCGGAATCACCGGAATCCCACCCGCGACCGCCGCACCGTACTTGAGATGTCCGCCTTTGGCAGCCGCCAGCCGCTCAAGCTCAACGCCGTGATACGCGATCAGTTTCTTGTTCGCGGTTACCACGCTCTTGCCGGCTTCAATCGCGCGACGCGCCCATGTGCCCGCCGGATCAAGCCCGCCGACCAGCTCCACGATCACGTCCACATCTGACGCTAGAACCGAGGCCCAATCCTCGCTCCATATCACGCTCTTCGGAACCCAGTCTGCTTTCTTCCGCGCCACGTTGCGGTTGTACACGTGGGTCAGTTCCAGCCCTTCAGGCTCCGATTCCAACAAAATCCGGGCCACCGAGCTGCCGACGGTGCCGAATCCAAACAGTGCAATGCGAAGCGGCGTCCGTTCATTCGACGCAACCGCGGATGATTCTTTATTTGAAACGGAACTTTTCACTTGGGACGGCATCGAACCCTTCGGTTAAGTTTCTGGATCAAGATGGAACGATGATACCTGAAGGCCGCATGCTTCCCCGAATCGCCGGTTACTCCAAGGTTCATGTAGCATAATCCCCAGATGAGGCGCGCTTTCTCCATCCTGTTCGTCATTCTCTTCGCCGTGGGACCGCTTGCGGTCGCCCTTGATGGAGACAACGGATCCTTGCCCGCCTGCTGCCGTCGCCACGGCGCGCACCACTGCGCCATGTCCGTGGGCATGGCAGCCATGGTGGCGCAATCTGACGGCATGCCGATCTTAACCGCGCCATCCACCTGTCCTTATTTCCCCGGCTACGCTGTGGCGCCCTCAACGACCTTTGCGCTGGCGGCGCCGGCGGCAAGTCTACCGGGTCTGCTCGTTCAGCCGCACACCCCAGCCGCCGCACGCGCCGCAGCCCACGTCAGTCAGCTTCGCACCCGCGCCGTCCGCGGACCTCCTGGTTCTTCTCACAGCTAACGATCTCGTCGAAAACATTGTCTCGGACTCGAAAGTCAAGGCGCAGCCCTT
>Ga0210386_10000641_pt1 | contig 32226 bp, 25 predicted proteins | sample IncBWH32OmetaG_FD_160091 | JGI IMG/M metagenome (GOLD analysis project Ga0210386, IMG submission 160091) | Forest soil microbial communities from Barre Woods Harvard Forest LTER site, Petersham, Massachusetts, United States - Inc-BW-H-32-O ...
ACTTCCTCCGCCGAGGTCGCGCCAATGTCCACGTAGATATTCTGGATGTCGCTCGCTTTCGGCGCGTCTGTTCTGCCACCTTGAAGATGCACGGACAGGCCCGCAACCACGCCGTCAATCCACTTGCCGCTTGCTGTTCCGATTTTCACGGGCTGCGCCGAATACATTTCGTTGTAGATCGGCGGCAAGCCGCCGCCTTGAGGCAAACGTTGCACGCGCAGGTAGCCGTCCGGCGTGATCTCGCTGACGACAAATCCAGGCTCATCCATCGGCGTGACGATGAGTCGATTCGGCGCACCACTACCCATGGCGACAATCACGTCTCCGAGATTGTCCGTAGCGGGATGAAATCTCTTCAGCGCTGCGCGAATTTTGTCCGCGAGTTGCCTCTCGTATCCAGAGACAGCAGGCGTCGCCACCAGCTGCTCCAGCTCAACTGGGGGCGCACTCTGCGCTCCGAGAGGTATCTGCGATTGCGCAGCGGCGGGCGAAAAGTCAAAAGCGAAAATGAAAAAGAGAAGACAGAAAATAGAAAGGATGCCTCGCCTCATGGTGCCTCGAAGGAAATAGTCCGTTGAATTTGCGACCGTCGAGCCCGTGCTCGAACGCACGCAACGTAGAAAAACGTGCTCAGGGTTGCAGAGTTTTACCACTTGAGAATCGCACTGCATCAATCTTAGGCCTTACACAGTTCGGTGATCATCGCTTCGCGGCGTTTCAGAACGATCGCATCCATTCGATCCAGTACGAGGAAATAGGCCACCATCGCGCCGGCTGCGAGGATTACGAATACCACAGCCGCTACCCAGATGTGGTGGTAGGCGCGCGCGGCTAGGAGCGCGACCGAACACAACCCGACGACGGCGGCCTGAATACCCAGACTTGCGAACGCCGTGGTGTTGGACGCGCGCTGGCGTCCAAAGGTGCCAAAATCAATTTTCTTCGGCGTGAACACCGAAAGAAAATTTCCAGCTATCAGATTCACCAGCAGCACGAAGAAAACTCCGGTCACCGTCGCAAGCACGACGTCCCATGGAGGCGGACGGTACATCAGACACGTTCCCAGCCAGACCAGGGCGATTTCCGCCGCCAGTACGAACGCCGCCGCCAAATTTTTCCCCCGCAGAATTTCGCGAAAGCGCACTGGGGAAGCGAAGAAAAACTGAATGCCGGCCGCGTCGGGGCCGAAGCTGTTGTAAACCAGGTTAGTCAGCATCAGCAGCGCGTAGGCCGCTCCCACGGGAAAGGCGAGATCGGCGGAGTGCGCGAAGATGCCTCCCGGACGATCCGATTTCCCCGGGGTAAACCGGAAAATCAGAAGAATCACCAGGGGCATCACCAGCGTAAACAGCATAGGACCGCTGCGGGAAAGATAGCGAAGCTCCTTTTCCACCACAGCTGAAACCGAGCCCGGCACGCCTTCGATGTTCCATCCGAGCTGTACCTTTTGTTTGCCGGCGGGTTTTGCCCTTCGCGCGACCGCTTCGCTGAGGTTCTCCCCGAGATATTGCGCGCGCAAACGCAAGTTCAGCAGCCAGAGCACCGCCAGCGCATAAGCACACTCCAGAGCCATAGCGCCCAGAGCGAGCGGGTATTGGCCGTGCAGCGCGCGGGCCAGCGAAGCGGCCGCCAAGCCGGGCGGAAGCAGCCGTTCGAACGGAAGCGTCTGGGCGGTGACGCGAGACAGGACCGGCGCCGCAGTGGGTCCGTAACGGCGCGCAAGCGGAGAGACGAATTGAAAGCTGATCATCACCAGGAGAAATACGACTCCGAGGATTTCTCGACTGCGCCGGCGCGCCAGCCAGCGCTCCACCCAGGTGTAAATCATCTGGCTCAGCAAAATATTGAACACTGCAAACAACAATAAAATTGGGAGAGCCAACACTAAATATGCGGGACTGGCGAGACCGATCCCGACGGCCATACCCAGCAACCAGAGACTTGCAACCGCGGTGGCGGGGTCGAGCGAGCCGTAAGCGATTCGAATCAGGAAATAAGACGGAAACGTCAGCGGGAAGCGCAGCAGGTTTGACGAATCCACATTTTCCGTGAATGCGCTGGCCATCACCGGAAAAAGCTGCCAGAACAAAAGCACGGGCCAGAGCAGCACCGCCAGCATTTCGACCCGATCGTGCGCAACAAAATACCAGGCTCCGGCGCCCATGGCTAACGAGCCGCCCAGCCCCAGCGTGCCGAATCCCAGGAACATGAATCCGCGCGACACAAGTTCCAGACGCCCGCGAATGGTGCGCAGGGAGTTTACAAAAAGCCGCCAGCGAACCAAGGCGATCGCGGCGAATTGGCCGCGGGCTTGCGCTGAAAAAATCAGCCCAGCCATGAAAGTTCCTGATCGGCGCGGCGAGTGCCGCCTACAACGCGAAGAAAGATTTCTTCAAGCGTGAGCTTCTCACCGGGACTAGTTACTGGCACGCCGGACGCGCCTGAAGCAGTAAGTGCGGCGGCGGCCGCTTGCGCTTGTACCCCCGCGCGAAGCTCTTCGAGCGAGCCCTGAGCGACAAGCTGACCACGATGGATGATGGCCACGTGGCTGCAGAGCCGCTCGACGATTTCCAGCACATGTGAGGTGAGAAATATCGTGGCGCCGCGGGCGATCATGCTCTGCAGCATTGCTTTCAATGTGTTGGATGCGATAGCGTCCACGCCCTCGAACGGCTCGTCGAGAAATAAAATTTTGGGGCCATGAATCACGGCAGCGGCGAGCGCAAGTTTTTTCTGCATACCGTGCGAATAATCGGTGACGAGCGTTTTCGGCTGATCCACAAGCTGCATGAAATCCAACAATTCGCCGGTGCGTTTCGCGGCGGTAACTCGATCGAGCCCATACATGCGGCCGACAAAATTTAGATATTCGGCGCCGGTGAGACGGCCAAACAGCGCCATGCCTTCCGGCACCACGCCGATCTGGCGTTTGACTTCGACGGAATTTTGCGCGAGATCAACGCCAAGAATTTCCATTCGCCCCGAAGTAGCAGCCAGCAGACCGGTGAGCATCTTTATGGTGGTGGATTTTCCCGCGCCATTCGGTCCCAGAAAGCCGAAAAACTGGCCGCGCGCGACGCGCAGGTTGACGTCCTGGACGGCGACTAGATCGCCGAAACGGCGCGTCAGGTGTTCGGTGGCAATTGCAGGAGCCGTAGCGATTGCGGCGGTTTCCATGGAATTTCCGACTCTAGCATATCAGCCGGAAGCGTCGAAGAACGGCGTTGAGCGATAGCAATTGGCGGATGCTGCGGTGGAACGCACGGCGTCTCGCATTTTCTATCGCGAGTTTACCGTCGGCGCAGCGGGCGTCGAAGGCAACTGCGGGAAAACGGCGAGTACCGCGGGCAACTCCAGGCGAAATGTACAGCCGCCTTCCGGCCGATTGAACCCGCTGATCCGACCGCCGTGCTCCTGCATTACGCCGTAGCAAATGCTGAGGCCGAGCCCTGTACCTTTGCCGACTTCCTTGGTGGTATAGAACGGATCGAAGACCTTGTCGGGGTCCTTCATGCCCGGGCCGGTATCCGAGAATTCAATTACGACGTTGCCACGCTCACGCAGCGTGCGAATCAGAAGCACACCGCCACCGATGGCCACCATCGCGTCGACGGCATTGCTAATGAGGTGGTAGAAAACCTGCAGCAATTGGTTGGGGTCGCCGCGCACGGCCGGTAGGACGCTACGATTCTCAAGCTCGATGCGGATATTTTTCTCGCGGAGATCGAGATTGCGAAGCTGCACTGCCCCGGTGAGGACCGTATTCAGATCAAGCAGCTGTTTCTCGGCGGGAACTTGCCGCGCGAAACTGAGCAGGTTGTTGACAAGATCCTTCGTGCGTCGAGCCTGTTCCCGGATTTTTTCGCCGAGCGAATGCGCGCGTGTCTCAGCGCCATTTTCGATCGTTAGCAAATCGGAATAACCCAGAATTGCGGTCAGTGGATTATTAATTTCGTGCGCGGCGCCCGCGGCGAGCTGGCCGAGCGACGCGAGTTTCTCGGACTGCACGAAATGCGTTTGCAGCCGCTTGATATTTTCGAGCGACTCCCACAAATCGTGCACCAGGCCGGTGCGCTCCTGATAAACCAGGTATTGCCGGAAGAAAACCAAGCCGGCCCCGACAAAAATCACGCCGAGAGTTGCGATCAAGCGAAATCGCTTCACGGGTTCGGGCGCCGTGCTGACAAATTCATCCCAAGCAGCCAAAACTGGCGCTGCCAGGACGCCCCACATCGCGATGCGCGCCGGCCACTGCGTGTCTCGCCGCAGCGACTTGGGAGGAGGCTCAGGCTCGAATGTCAGGCCGTGCGCCACGACTCCGGCGGTTCCCAACCAAACGAAGGCCGCGAGCATCGGCAATCGCAAGAGGCTCCCTGTATGCAGCAATCCGCCACGAAGCGCCAGGTCGGCCAGGAACATCCCGGCGACGTATACTGAGAATGCGCCGAACAGATGGCCGTAGACCCTCCGCCAAGAACCGCGCGTCCGAAAAGAAAGAACGCCAAAGCCAATCGCCACGACCAGATTCTCAATGACGTAACTAGTGAGATCACGCGAGTGAAAGAGCTGACGATCCGGCGAGACCAGTTTCCAAGGCATTGCCGCGAAGATATAAACGTAGAGCCACAGGACGGCCAGCAACAGAAGATCGATCAGACCAAAACGGAGAGTTTCACGCATCTTGCGGGCGTGGGGCATCAGAGCGAGCGAGGCCATGAACGGAACGGTGTGCAGGAAAAAAAGCAGATCAGCGGTAAACGTCGATTGCGTCTGGTTGCCGGCTTCGAATTCGTTGTAAACCATGACTAATATGCCGGCCAGCCAAAACGTGCAGCCCAATGCCAGCAGCATCCAGAATCCGTTTTGCCTCCGATAGGGAGAAGCGGCATTCCAGAGCAGACAGGTGTTGGTGAAGAGCGGAACCAGGCAAGCGAAAAAATAGCTGAAGGCGGCCAGAGCCGATTCACGGGGAGCGAGCAGAGAAATCGCCGCATATCCCCCGACAAAAAACACCCAGGCGCTCACAATGACAATGGTTGACCGAGTGGATTTCATCGAGAGGGCACCTAGACAAATTTTAACGTAGGCTAACTGGAATTGGCCGCCAACTTCCGAAACCCATTCTAAAACGTAACCTTAGCGTTGCTAGCCCGTCGATCCGAGAGAAAGGCGTAAGGATGGAATTCTACAAAACCAGATTCAATAAGACGACGGAACCGAGCAGATCCCTGCGTCGGATATTTGAACAACATTAAAGCTCCGAACAAGCCCAGAAACTCATCTAAAGGGCTGAGGCGCTCGGGCCCTCGTCGTTTAGCCACATAGCTCCACGGGTGATATCTATTTTACTTAAGGATGGAGGCAAAGGGTATGAAGAGCAAATCCACAAAGGTAACAAGCACAGAGCGACTGGCCGCAGAGGCCGGCGAATTCAAAATTGGTGGAGATCTTCGCGTGATCCGTCTCGGATTTGGTGCTATGAGGATTACCGGCAAGGGTATTTGGGGTGAACCTGAAGACCGGAGCGAAGCCAAAGGGGTACTTCGTCGCGCGGTTGATCTGGGGATCAATTTTATCGATACGGCGGATTCATACGGGCCGCATGTCAGTGAACAACTCATCGCAGAGGCCCTGTACCCATACCCGTCTGACTTGGTAATCGCGACAAAGGCGGGATTCGACCGTACGGGGCCGGATCAATGGGTCACGAACGGGCATCCAGAACATCTTCGCGCTGCTTGTGAGGGAAGCCTGCGGCGCTTGCGTCTCGAACGAATTGACTTGTTCCAACTTCATCGCATCGATTCGGAAGTGCCTGTGAACGATCAACTCGGCACGCTCAAAGACCTCCAATCCGAGGGGAAAATTAAGCACATCGGTCTTTCGGAAGTCAGCGTCGAACAGATCGAGAATGCGCGTAAGGTAGCTCCCATCGTCACCGTTCAGAATCGATACAGCGTCGTCGATCGAGCGGCGGAAGATGTTCTCGAATATTGCGAGAAGGCAAATATCGGGTTTATCCCGTGGTTCCCACTCGCAGCCGGAAAGGTGTCCGCTGCGGGAAGCGCGCTTGCGGCTGCGGCCGCGCGGTTGAAGATCACGCCTTCGCAATTGGCAATTGCGTGGCTGCTGTGGCGCTCGCCAGTGATGCTTCCGATTCCGGGTACATCACGGGTGAAACATCTCGAAGAGAATGTAGCCGCTGCGCAACTCCACGTGGACTCGGAGACGCTGCGAGGACTCACGAAATTGGTGAAGACGAAGAGCGCTTGAGGCACCTGGCGGAGGGGGTGGGATTCGGACTCCATCCGTGCGTTGAATCCTCGTAAGTTATTCATTCTACATTCCGACAAATCCTGCAAAACCGACACAAACGCCGAAGTGAGGTACACGGCGGGTACATCGGATTACGTGGCAGCCGAGCCTGTAAGCCGCATTCGTCAGCGACACGGTCTCTCATACGCTGATCTGAAGTACGCGAGCGGTAACGCCAGCAAGGCCGAGGGTTGAACCCAGGTCAATCCTGATCTCGCGGGAATCACATCTCGCACGTCAGACGTGACTACACCGACAAATGGAGGAAGACGTTGTGAAAACAAGGGCAAACCGAATGGTTGGGAACGGCGGTAGAACCGAGTGCAGGCACGCTACGCCGCGCATCCATTGGCGCCCCTGCTCTGCGACAAATGCGCCCGAGATAGATCAAAACACGGACGAGCGGCACGTGTTGTCTGGGAAGGTGCAGAATGCGTCCTATCGGACGACGCGATCGATACGAATTGTACCCTCCGTTGAATGCCGAAAATGGTCAGGGCTGGCTGAGCCTTCTCGGAATCGTTAACCATTTGCAATTATAGACGGTTAGTGTGAGTCCGGCCCGCCTGAAGCGGGAAACTCATCGACAAGCTGCAAAACTCGTTCACACGCTGGAAATCCGCCCTGCGTTCTGCACGATGATGTCAAGCCTACAAGGGAGTGACGACGTATGGAGATTCGTGGCAATTCAGAGTCAGCATTTCAAATCATGATCTGCGCCGAAGTGCGCATCGCTGAGCTGATTGAGGGCGGTCCGGAGGCATTTGCGCAGCGTGCTCGGGAAATGTTGGAGGCAGAACTGAAGCCTTTGCTAGAGATTGACTGGAAGAAGCGCGCAGCTGCTCTTCCTTCCGCGCAGGCTCGAGATATTCTTGGCCACTGAGAGCGAGGTTTCGGACTAGCCGGAATACTGTCCTTCACGCTGCCCTGGAATTCGACCGTCCATCCCAAGAGGATGCGATGCACTTCGGTTCACGCACCATGCAGGCTGCGTCGGGAGACTCTGTTGGGCAATTCGATGCCACGCGAGAACGCACGCACACGCCGTGGTAGTGTCATGCGGAAAAACTTCCGTGCCCTCTCTAATGGCTGCGAGAACTTCGGCTTCGGCGACGGAGCTTATCATTTGATTCGATTGATCTCGTCTTCGGTGAGCGGGATGTTGTGCATCACTTTCCACCAAAGCTTCTCGTTGTCGTCAGCAAATCCGCTGCGCGGTTGCGGTGCAACGGTTGTGACGCTAGCCCACTGACTCGATGCGCCGCCAGCCCACGCTTTTTCAGCTTGGAAAACTGCGCCAGCGATGGAATCAGAAACATCCTTCTTTCCGTTCGGAGGGTGATCTATCTTTCCCGTCTTGTCGTCGCGGCAGATAGTTGCCAGCTCCATTGCGAGTACTGGCATTTCGTAACACAATAGTCGCCCGTCGTAAATCGCTTCTTTCAGCATCTCGTACGCCGACGGGTCTTTGTCTACTGACAAGTTCTCCGCCATGAAGCCTTCGCCCTGAAGCGTCTGGATAGATTCCACGCTGCCCCAGGTGTCATAGCTAACCACTCCGAATTGCAATCCCAAGTCTCGCAATTGGTAGAGCAGCTCACGCACGCTCGATATCCTGATCTCGCCGCGTAACGGTGCGACCACTTCCAGCGCCAGATCAACCCGCATGATCGGGCGCGATTCGTACTTTCGGTCCTTGCCGAAGCCGCGTGACACTTGCTTGCTGCCGACGACGTGGACGATGCCCACGCCGACCGCGTCCACTGTTTTCGCAAGGTCAATGTGCGCGCTGTACGGCCCGGCGCGGATATGGCGTGGGATGATGCGCTTGGTTGTTTGGTCGTACTCTTCCGGCACCCAATCTAGGAATTGCGTTAGCAGGTGCTCGTGCTCTTCTTGCAGGGTGACCGTGAAAGCCGTGAACGGATGGCGCAGGCCAGCTTCTTTGCCCTTCTGCATCATCTCGGTTATCAGGTCGCGGCGACCGATGAATGGCCGGATGCTCAGAACAGGAATTCCTGCGAAGTCGCGCACGGCGGCGTCGGGGTCTTTGTCGAACTGTTCCTTGAAGTCCATCGGCACTTCGATGACGCGCTCGGTGTTGATGCCTTCCTCGCTGCCGTCCAGAACTCGCGAGCGCCGGGTGATGTCGCCGACTTCGACCTGGAACGACCCCGTCATAAATTGGCTCTTGGGCTTGGTTTCCCAAGCGGAATACTGCCGTACGAAGATCGTCTTGTCTTCCAGCGCTTCGATTGCCTTGCGCTCTGTAAAATCGTTGGGATAGCGCGCCGACGAGATCATCCAGAGATGGCCGGGCAGCGAACCGCGCGCGTTCAACCGGCTCTTGAGACGGCGGCTCATTTTGTTGTACAGGGTGAGCGCCTGGTCATACGTTGCGCCTTCGGGATTCTGCTTCGACTTTTCCACCACGGCGTAGAAGTTCATTTCGTCGAACGCTGCGCTGAACACGCCTTCGCCCAAGAGCGATGTCTCGTTTGCAGCGACGGGATACGCTGCGATGCCACGCGGGAAGCGCAGCTCGGTTAGCAGATTGCGGTCGTACGGGAATTTCTCGCGGAAGTACGGCGAGCTTTTCATCAAGTTCCCGATGCCGTTGAAAAGAATCTTGCGGGCCTGAACTTTGTTTACGGACGCATTGATGAATGCCAGATTCGAGCCTCTCAACAATCCGTAGGTGACTGCTGGAGATTTCAAACAGCTCACGAGATAGATGTCGTAAGCCATGCCGACTTCGGCCATCGTCGACTTTCCCCACCCTATCGAACCAGCTAACAGCACTTCAGAGTAACTACCTGAGAACAGTTCGATCAGGTCTTCGAGTAGTTTCGGATATAGGCCGTCGTGGAGAATCGTGCCGAGAAAATACGGGTCGGTGATGAATGTCTGGATGCTGACGGGCGTCCAGAGAAAATCTTCGGTGTGAACGCTGTCCAGCAGTTGCTTGGCCGCTGCGGGGACTTGCCCTTGGCCAATCTGAGGAACGACTTCGTTCAGCAGCAGCTCACGCATCCCCGGAGACATCTGCGTCAGCATCCGGTTCAGTTCCTTGCTGTGCCGCCGCAGCCGTTCCTCCGGCGTGAGGTTCCAGTCCGTCAGCCGTAAACCTGCCACTGGATTCCTCCTGAATCATCGTGAAGATTTTGGTCGTCGCCAAGCGCAATAGATTGCGGTCAACGGCATCGAACTCTCTGATGCGCCGGACAAGGTCGGACTCTTGCCCCGGACCTTGCGCGAGTCCTGAGTCATCGGTCGGCAGTCCTTTGCGGAGTGCTTCGTTCTTCGTCAGCGCTTCGCCGATTTTGCGCAGCACGTCCACGTCCTTGTATCCGTTCGGCAGCGTTAGGTTGAGCTTCTTTTCGAGCGCGACCGCGTTTTCGACTCGCTCCTGCTGAATGAAGAACGCGAACTTCAAAACCTTCTCGGCGGTGATCTCGGCCATCGTCTCGTCCACTTGCTTCCAGATCTTGCGAGCCGTGGTGGTGAGCGCGTTCTGCAACACTTCACGCGGGTCGAGAACTTCGGCCAGCGTCTGCGTCATGGTTTCGACGGACGGCGGCTGCGGATGCCTGCTTTGCCGCCGTGCGGCACGCTGGGCGCGTTCCTTGGCCGCAACTACCTGTCGGTCAAGCGGCTGCAGTAGCTTCTCCCAGTAGCGCCTGCTCCACCGGCCGGCTGACCCTTCAATCTTCTGATTGGTCAACCAGGCGGCCAGCGAGCGCACGGATTGGCCCTGTGTGAGATGCCTTAGGATCTCGTTGTAGCAGGGAAGCCTCTGCAGGCGTGCGATAAACAGCAGGTCATACCGTTGTTCCGGAGTCACACGCTCAGGTCTCACGATAGCAAGCCTCTCGCTTCTAATTGGTCGGGGTGTAGGGCTTCATGTATCAGCTTTCATTTACTTCGCGTTAGCGTAACACAGGCAGGTGGCAAAACGACCAGTCTCTTCAAGCAGTTGATGCCTTCAAGAAACGCGCGGGTTACGCGCCGTGCCCTGTCGCTAGCACCTTAGCTCCTCGGCTCGTGCAAGAGCATGTCGAAAAGTTCGGATTCGACACCCGGCGACCTCGACGAATGTTTCCATCCATGTCGGTGGACAGGCGACGATAAATCCAGGTGTTGGAGGGTCTGCCAGGAGTGTGCCGGCACAACAGCGCTCGCCTCCGTTCCACTAGACTGCGACCTCCTTAGTAACCAACGCAACGCTATCCGTACGCTACGTGACTGTAACCGATTGTGTGCGGTTAAACAGTGACTTCCGTGTCCATTGCGCGCAAGCCTGCCCGTTCGATCTTCGTAATTGCATGATGCAGCACCACTTAGTGACGAGTGCCATTGGAGCTGAAAGTGCATTTGTGCTGGATGGGATGAAGTCGACGGGTGGCGTCGGCAAACAGATCACTTAAAATGAAAAAACTGAAACGTGAACCGATCGCAGCAATCCTCGTACTCCTTTTGCCTGTTGTCCGGACGGCATTGACTCAAGACGTGGCTCGCCAGGGCGAAGATTTTTAGGCCTCTTTCACCTTGTTAACGGGGATGCGCCGCCTCACGGAAGGCTCGAACCTGAAGGTCAAACTACAGATTACATCACCTAAGCTGCCGTCTGGAACGTCCGAACAGGAGCGCTCTTCCAGCCATTGAGTATGCAAACCCTTTTTCGCAACGAAGATGAGAGCGGGTGGCCCAGATGGCTCTTGATGCTCGGCATCGTCTCCATCTTGATCTTAGTGGGTGGATTTATATTCGTTAAAACGAAACGGCACCGCGCAGCCGAGACGACAGCAAAAGTCGAAGCAGTCAAGAACCAACAGAATCAGATTTCTGACGAGTTCCGCGAAGTGGCTGGTGACGCATTCGATAAGCTGCTGGCCTTGCAAGCTGCGGAACTCAAGGGAAAACTATTCTACGAACCGATTCTCCACGAAGCAGAGCTTGCAGTCATAAAAACAAATCGAAAAGCAAGCAATGACGATGAAAAACTATTGGCTAACCGAATTCAGGCCCTGCAACTAGACATCGTATCCTATCGGCTTGACACGGAATGGTTTAACTTATGCAAAGAGACTCCTGAGGTTGGGGTTCCTTGTGATTCGAGGAAAGTTAGAGCTGCTGTTCAGTCAAGTGAAGAAGGCCAGAAAGGCTTCATCAAGGTGATCACCGAGTCGCTCAAGAAGCCCTAGAGATACGGACGAGAGAATGGTTTCTGGCCGCGTAGAGGAATTGCGAGACGTGAATCGCCATTTACATGGTGTGGAGTCGAAGTACAACAAACTGTGAGCGGCGATCGTACGACCTGAGCGTACGGCTTGGCAATCGCCGGGCTTTTTTCAGCTGCCCAGTGCCCAACGCAGAAAAACTTGAAACTCCGCTATTCGCGCACTCCGGTTAGAATAGCCGCATGTCCCGATTAACCGTATCTCAAGCACCGACGGCACCCCAAGAGCTACTGGCTCTACACCAACGATCCCTTTGACAACCGAAAACGGCGAGAGGCATTCGAGACCTACGGCTTTGAAAAGGGGCTCGAAATCCTAGCGGAAGGTAATCCATGAGTTTCGCTATGCTGGCTCGTTCGCTTGCGCATCTCGCATCAGATGGCAGTTAATAATCTGAGCGCTATAACGAATTATCTGGATCACGAAGAAATTGACAAGCCGAATGAAATAAAAGTGGATACACTCTACGCACAATAATTGGATACGTCCGTGATTTACATTCTTAGATTGCGTGTCCGCGAGTCAAAATGATAGTTAAGTGCGACAATCTTGAAGACCTAAAACGAACGTGGGACGCGATAGTTGCGAAGCATCGCCAGCAACTAAATGATGTCACCTTCGCTCAGACTCAATCCCAGTTCCAACAGTTAGTCCGTGACTTGCGCCAGCATCCTAGAATCCAATGGTTTTACTATACGGATAACAGAGACGGGATAGCGTTGAGATTGTACGACCGAGCTTTTCGCAACGCATATTCTCAGCACTACAAAGAATCGCCACAAAGTAACGGCGAAGAGTGGGTCATCCTGCGTGGGAATAATTTGGGCTCTCCTCTTGGCCCGTGTAAGAAGGAGATGCGAAACGCTTTTGGGACTTCTCCTGATTCAGTCCAACTCGGCAAATCAACAGACGACCGAATTGAATATTTTGAGCATCCGAGCCGCAACAATGCTCCAGGAGCCACCATGCAGCAATCTGCGCCAGAACCGGTGCTTCGAGAGGACTCGCTAACTTCGGTAACTCAGGCACTACGCCAATTTCGACAGATCATACTTTATGGACCGCCAGGCACTGGTAAAACGCGCCTTGCACGTCGCGCCGCTCTCGCGCTACTTGAGAATCGGGACCTCGTCGTCCCACGGAGCGAGGATGAAGAAGCCAGTGTAAGCGAACGCCTGAGCGCTCTCAGAAAGCAGGGCGTCTTCGATCTCGTAGTCTTTCACCCCGCATACGAATATGAACAGTTCGTGGGCGGGATTACACCCCAGCCCAGTGGGGACAAGCTCAGTTACAAGATTGAGCCCGGCATTTTCCTGGAAATGGCTCGGCGAGTCGAGAAAGACAAGCGTCCGGCAGTTTTGATGATCGATGAGATCAATCGGGGCAACCTTCCGAAACTACTTGGCGAACTGCTCTATGCCCTCGAATATCGAAATGTGGAAGTACGTTTGCCATTTAATTGGGAAGGATCCCATCTAGTGGTGCCGAAGAATTTTTACATCGTCGGCACCATGAACTCCTCTGACCGTTCGATTGGCCACATTGATGTCGCCGTTCGTCGCCGATTTGGCCTCCTTCATGTTAAACCGGACGCCCAAATCGTTCGTGATTGCTGGCAAGACACTGATCCTGCATTGGGGGACCAACTTGCAAGTTTGATGGTTCGTCTCAACAAGGCGCTTGAAGGCGAGGACCGTGGAGGAGAACTACTAGTGGGTCATGCTTATTTCCTTGCCGACCGGTCACTCCCCGATCCAAGAAACCAGGTCAAGCAAAAATGGGCACATCAAGTTCAGCAACTTCTCAGAGAGTACGGACAACTGCTGACCCTGGAGGATAGCTTTTTTACGAAATTTCCGGAGAGCCTAGATGATGCTCTGCTCACGAATTAACGGAAGAAACTGAGATGGAATCGGTAGAAGCTCAACTTCCTCTCCCAGAAGAATCGATCCTGCTCGAATATCAGCCAGCGGAGCAGGAACGGGCGCTCTGGTACCGTGGACGCGACCAATTCCGGCGTTATTGGCAGGCGTCAAAACCATGGCTAAAACTGGACTTCGATGAAAAAGGTGAACCTTGCATCAGGGCAAGGCACTTTGTTGGTTTGATGCCATTCACTTGCGACGGGAAGAACCATCTGATTATGGTGGCCCCAAAGGGATGTCATCTAGATAAACAACTAGGTCTCATGCGATTTCTTGAGTTGGTGGCAATCGCTAATGGAGGCGAGCCTATCCGAGGAGCGGAAAAGATCTCCTTCAAGTCGGGACGCAACATGTTTTTTGCCCTTCTCGCTGCACACTACGCCGAATTGCTGCATGATCTCTGCCGTCGAGATTTTCGCCGTCACTTTCAACCCGAAGAAGAAGAGTTACGCAGTCGCGTCAGAGGCCGGATTCACATCGCAGGTCACGTCCGAAATGTGCTTAATGGCCGCGAAAATCGCATCCCTTGTCGATGGGAAGAATTCACGCCCGATAATTGGGACAACCGTATTCTCTTGGGAGCGGTTCGTCGACTGGAGCGCAGTGCAGCCTCCTTCGCTCCAGAGGCAGCACGATTTGTGAGCACCAAATTCTTGGTGCTCGAACCGTGGTTTTCTTCGGTGAAAGAAGTCTCCATCCGTCTCACGGACTTCAACAAAGCGCGGCTGTGGAGAACGTCTCGATATTACCGAAGCGCTCTTGCCTGGGCACGCCTAATCATTGGAGGTCTCGCGCGGCCAGTCGCTGGCGGCAGTGCTTCGCCCTTGGTCATCGACGCCAATGATGCATTCGAGCGTTTTGCAAAGCTCGTGACGCGGGCTGCCGTGAACCAAGTTGGCAACAGCACTTGGGAAGTTCCACGAGGACAGGTCGATTTTCCTTTCGCTAAGCCAAATCACAAGCGCGAACCTGACCTAGTGATCCAGAGCGGGCAAGCGACGATTGCTGTCGGAGACGCCAAGTATAAGGATATCCTCGATTTGGGCCTTACACCCGACGAACTCGGTGATCTCAGAAACGCTATCGTACCGAGGATAAGCCCTGCCGACTGGAACCAACTGTATGTGTACATGCGATTGGCGAACGCGAGCAATGGCTTCTTTGTAGTCCCGTTCTGGAATCCTTCTGGCAATGCGGCTGAACTTATTTCCGAATTCGAGTTTGTCGTTTCTCCACTAGATCGACTCGACGCCCGCAAGGTGAAATTTGCCGTTATTGGTCTGAATCTAATTCAATCGCTCTCGCGAGTGCGGAGCGAAGCCGTTCGACTCCTATCCCAGTGGCTCGAACATTACCAAACCTAAAAAACCTTCAACATCTGGCCACAGTTTTTCACGGTAACCACCACGCCCGCTGCTGGTCGGGAACATTCTCAAGCGATAAGGCGATGTCCAGTCCACCTCGCGATAACCTTTGCGTGCGCCGAAAGCCAACCTGATCGAAATTGAAAAGGTCCTTTAAATTCACCCGCAACACCGTGGCCAGCTTTTCCAAAGTCAGAAGGGACGGCAGCTTCGCGCCCCGCTCAATCCCGCTCATGAATTCGTTGCTGATTTTTGCCTTCTCTGCCAAGGCCGCCTGGGTAAGCCCGTTCTGCTTACGGAACAAGTGAACTCGTCTTCCCAATCGCTTCGCTAGATCGCTCATGCTGCCAGCTGGGGCAGCCAAATGGGCCCACCAACTCAATCGAGATGAAACGCATCGCCGCGTCAGCGCGCGACTATTGTTAGAACCGCGCCGGACAAGGCTTTAAGTCATTTGGCTTTCCTCCTGACGCTGCCTGCGAGAAGTATGGGCGGCGTAGTCGCAGATTCGAGCTTTGTCAGTCATTTTTTGGCGGGCTTCTTGTAAGTCGGAAACGTTGCGATGACAAACCGCCTCGGTTTGTCCCACACCTTCGGCTCTTTGTCGGCAGGCTTCAGAGTAGTCGGTTTGTCACTTGCCATATTCCCTCCGGGCATTAATTCGATTATCGCCAATCACGCCGCAAGCAAATCGACAATTGCAACTCGTCTCCGACCAGTTTTGCGGGATCGAATAACATTGATAAGAGTCTTGCAGTTTGCGTGTCCGTCGCCGGATCAGCGATCTGAGAGTAAAACAGGTTGGCAGGCACGCCAGCGAGTCGGGAATCGGCGGCCCCGCCTGGCTGAATTCGCGGCGGGAGGTTACTGAACCAGACCGGGCCGCTTGCATGCTTTTGTTTCTTGGTATCTTCTGAAATCATGATTTTGCTCCTTCGAGCCGCATCATTAATTGAGCACCGCGATGAAATCGGGAGATTTCACTCGGTTGCTAGAGACCGAAAGTCTCGTTCTGGATGTTGATGTAAATTATACACGCCATTTGCGAGTAGGATCTTCACCGAGACCCGTCCTTTCCCGTCTGATAGCCACCCGCTGTGGGACGGACCTTCTCTCGGAAAAGGCCAACAAAGCGTTAGAAAACTGGAGACTGAGGCCCTACTCGGTTCTATCGGGCGGGGCAAACTCGTCTTCCGTGGTGTCGGAGTCATAAGCGACCTCGTCATACACGACAAACCAGTGTCCTTGCCACTCACGCACTTCGACAAACGGTGCGATTTTCTTCACTGCTTTAACCCATATGTCGCACCATCCGTTGGAGATGTGGCCCAACGTTGGGCAGCTTGTATTTTCCAAGACGTACTCGTTCGCATACTCGAACGCCCGCTCTAATTGTTTCTTTTCATCACGTTTTCGCAAAAGCATGAACTCGTAACGCGGCATTGTTGTGCGCGAAGGTCGGTCACCAATTACCCTCCCGTAGCGTCCGCCGCACTCCCATTCCACTACATTTCATTATTTGAGCACCGCGATGAAATCGTGAGATTTCACTCGGCCGCTAGAGACCGAAGCCTCGTTCTGGATGCTTTAGATTAGGGTCCGAACCTGACCTCCCGACTTAAGCATTCATCCGCCGAGAACATCCCGCAGCGCTGAAATCGAGGGAACGAAGAAGTAACCGCCGCCGGTGGGTATTATCCATTGGGCGTCAGTGCTGACCTCGGCCTGCTGCGCGTCCGCGCCAAATATAACGCATCGACGCACGCGGTTTTCTCCCAGCGCATCATTTTGGCCTGTAAGGATATCGTGTCCCCCGGGCATTTTGGGACGTGACGGGTCACCCATCCATCGTGCCACAAGGAACTCAAACTGATCTTCAATGGATGCTTGAATCGAGAGGAACAGTAGACCACGCTTGCAGAAATTCGTATCCTGGTTTCTGCGCGCGTACGGATCGTCCAACGGCGGCCCAAAAGGAACTCCGACACGCAGCAGACGTCGCAGATACGTGGAGTCCCTTCCTCCTGTGTCGGAACCAGAGTCGCGCGTGTTTAGCTTGCGAATGTGTGCGGCCCACGGGCAAGTCATTCCTGCTGGATCAGCGACTGACATGGGGAAATTGTCTTTATAGCCCGATACGATCTCGAGCTTTCCGCAGTCGGAATCAAAGCGAAAGTGGTTATTCGCATAATGAGAGTGCCCTAAATCCAAGTTATCGCCGTTCGGTACGCGGTTAACAGGCGCTCCACTTTGCCAGCGGCCAACCAGCCTTGCAGCTAACCACGTATCATCAATCCCTTCAAAACCAAGTTTTTTCGACAAGTCCTGCGCAATCCTGCGCATTGTTCGCCAGAACAACCCAACATCCTGCACTAAGCGACGAAATACAAGGAATGATCCGTTAGTCGTCCAGTTCGGTAGAGCAGATGTAGGAAGTCCGGGGAAAAGCGGGTCGGGACTCGGACCAGGCTGTCCCAGCACAAGAACACCCGGCCAAACCAGATCCTGTCCGGGGTAACCGAAGAGATATGCTGCCGGCGCCTGGTTTGACACGATATGCCGGGGCGTAATGTAATCATCCACCTTGTTTGAAGCCCTTCCACGAATCCCGGGCTGAGACACGCCATCGTTGAACCCGAAATGCTCCCGACCAGGAAAATCCGAACGGACGTCACCGTCCTCGCAATACAGAATCTCAATTGATGTTGAGGTAGCTTCTCGAACTAACCCCTTCGCCCGTTCAGAAACTTTGATTCTATTATTACCTGCAACAACAAAAAGACCGTCGAGTTCTTTTCCGGGCCCGCCAACCACCCAGCTAGGGAGACTGCCAGGACCGTCATGAGGATCACCTAGCAGCCGAGAACGCGTCACCAACCCTGCTCTGAATGCTTCGCTCGACATTAAGGAAGCGTCAGGAGCTAACTTGCAGAGACCAGAATACGAGACAGCCACCGCAAGCATCACCTCCGAAGTAAATTCAGAACTTTGTTGTGGGTCGCGGGGCATATTGCGGTGACGACGACGATCAAGCAACGTCTGCTCCGCAGTCGAGACGTCATCCGCAATGCGAGCTAGGAATTTCTTGACATTCAGGATAGCTTTGCTGCCTAGTGGAAACCGCACGCCAACTAGTGTTTGGTGGGGTTTTAGAAATCCAGGTACGACAATGCCCTGAATCTCACGCATGGGCAGAACCGGCTCAAGCGGGGGATAATTCGTCTTGTTCATGGCGTTCCAAACCTATACGGTTCGCCGGCGGAGCGATGAATCTGAGCTTGGTGTAGCAGGAATGGTCTGGCTCGTCTCTGTAAAACGATCGCGGCGTACTAGGTGAGCCGGCAATTCCGCAGCGCCTTGGTTAACGAATGCCTTATAACGACCAGCCGGCAGCGCCTTTTTCACGGACACGCTCGTTACTAGCGCTGTCGGATGGTGCGGGTCGAGACAGCAACAACCGTCGCACCTTATTGGATAATTGCATGTTGGAGGGTTTTGCATATTCGCGATGCTGACCAGTTTGACTGTGATGCATTCTGCAATTTGTCCGCCATAGCTGATTGGGACTCCACCTATCGTGATATCACTGACCGTCAAGCCTCGCTCCGGCGGAACTTCGACTACCATCCGTTCGATCATTTTTGGTCTGCCGCGAACGATGCGAACGCACTCGGCAATGCTCCGCTTGTCTGGAAGTTCCCATCCGGACAGATCAATATGGTCCATGTAGAGGCCAACAGGATTCTTCAGGGTAACATCAGCGCCCTGTCGTGCTAGAGCGTTCACTGCTGCGCCTATTGTCGGATCGCTGTTTCTGTCAGGGCCACCGTATCGTGCACAACAGATCAATGCGCCGGGTTCCACGAGCCAACGACCGGCCGCATTTCTGCGAAGGATAGTGGCATCTGCACCCAACCGAATTTCGGCTGTCAAGGCGTTTGGGGGCGCAGTGAGATGAACGATGCCGCGCGTAGTGTTCCATTTATTATAGACGTTATATTCACCTTGAACTGCATAGCGCGTATCGGGCGCGCGAATGTCGCGCGGAGCGATCAAGTCGGCTTCCGAAGCCATCGGGCTAGCGAGCTTCTGGTATCGGCGGAGCGCCAAATGCCGATTCCCTGGGAACTTGTTCTTGTCACCGGGCAGGGAGCTACCGAAGAGTGCATACCACAGCTCCGGCGGTTCGGACGTGAACGTGACCCTTAGGATTGCATTAGTCCTTGAGTCACGGTCCACATGCCATTCACAGTATTCATTCTGGGGCCGGAAAAACGTTTTGAATAGCTCAGGGTAACGTCTGCGATCTACAGGCATGTTGTGGAAATCCGTGTAGTAGCGATCCAGAGTCCACAGTGTGTCTGCTTCGCGCAAGGCACGTTCTCGGCCGAACTTCCTCAGTAACTCCTTAGGAAACGCATTCCACATAATAGCTTGTTCGATCACCACTCCCCCTGGATCGAAACGTGCCGGGTTATAAAATTGAAATCTTCCCGGTTTTACTCTAGATTCGCCCTCATGAATCGCTATATCGAACCAATTTGAGACTGCTTTGTGCCAAGCTTCTAACTGACCCGGAATAGAATTGAAATCGGGAAGATTTGCGGGGGGTGCAAACCGCTTCACAATCGGCATTCCAGCACCTCTACCTTACCGGCTGAAGCGCTCCATAATCGCCATGCGACAATGCCACACAAAATAAGGAGTATCGCCGCCGTGTCATAAATCGTCATCCTCTCGCAAACGATTTTGTTTCGGCACTATATGCGCACATGGAAATGGCCGATCTGCGAGGGAAAGACGCAGGCTTCTTGGCTGTGAAGGTAGGTCAGGCACAATGGAATCCGATCATGAGGTCGCGCCTACTTTGGACTTTGGCCTATAGGTATCGCCTCGATAGACGTTTATTAGTCCTTCAGCTCTCGCTCCTTGAAGCAGACGGACGATCACGTACGTCCGGAGCGATTCGTTTATTTCGCACAGCTCCGTAGAAAGCTGTCCCGACACTTCCTCAACGCTACGCTGCCCGTCACATGCCTGCAGTAAACGTCCGAGCTCGGTGGATATCTGCTGAAAGCGCTCTCCGATACCAGACCTTTCTGAGGCCACGTAAAAATGAGAGCCGCGTTCCCAAACTGGCTCGATCTGAAGTTTCAGGCCGTCTATCACGCGCTGAATGTCACATGAAAGTTCTACGAGGCTTATGTCATTGCTTCTGACCGGAATATCACTCCAACGGAGCCGGTCCTGTGAAGTAATTGGCTCTGTGATCTGGCCTGTCGGTGTGATACCAAGTTTGGAATATCTCAAGGCATCTGTGTACTCCAAGAAGATCTGAACAATTTCACTATCCGCTGCGGGATTTGACTGCACGAAGGAAATAAAGTCTCGGCGGAAGTCCCCAGTTCGATAGTAACGCCTGAGATCTAGCCCCCGCAGGCCGGAACGCGTCCGAAGTCGATAGTTGCGCCAACCTAGAAAGAACCCAAGTATGTCTCTTGTAGTCTGGTCGATAGCGGAGAGGAGCCAGCGGAAATGCTCCACGCTATTTAGCGCGAACTCCCTTAGTTCGAGGATGGATTCAAGATCTAATCGGGGAGTTGGTATGAGATAGAAATTAGGGAATATCTCGGGGTAAGTTTTGATCAACCGCAAATCTTCTACTTCTTGACTCGCGCCTTGTCGAGACATGTCCGAACACAATTCCCCCAGTATTAGTTCGTCCCTATGCTCCCAGTAGAGCGGAGTCTCGGCAAGAGGTGCTAGGACGTTTAATTGTGGCACCGAACGCGGACAGCGCACTGAAAGCATAAACATTCGAAGAGTCTGCTGCAAATCTTCCTGAGTCTCCTCCGGAAACCCTGTGATCAGCGAAACCGTGCTCCGAATTCCTAGCTGCTCGGTCGTACTGATAATTTGTTCAGCCCGCTCTAGATCGAGGTGCTTGTCAATAATTTTCTGTAGCCTTGGTGAACCGGTTTCAACGCCAAAGAAAATACGCGTGCAACCAGCACGCGACATAAGTTCGAGAAGTTTCTCGTCGACACAATCCGTGCGTGCGCTGCACGCCCACTTGAACGCCTCACCCGAAGCAAGCATAGCTTCGCAAAACGATTCGACGCGTCGTTTGTCAACCGTGAACATGTCGTGTACAAGCTCGAACTCTCGGACTCCGTATGCGGCCGCAAGTGCCCGCATATCGAGTAGGACTCGATTGGGCGAACGCAATCGAAACCGCCGGCGAAAAAAGTCGTTCGTTGAACAGAAGGTGCAAGCGAACGGACATCCACGCCCCAACTCTAGCGAAGCCCTAGTAGCACCGTGCAACCCTCCAACTAGGTGATAGGCCGGCAGTGGAATAGAATCCAAGTCTTCAATCACGGGTGCGGTGGAGTTGCGATGTGGTTCGGATTGCCACCGATAAGTCAGGCTCGGCACTAGATTGAGCTGTCGCGCGCTCGCTAATTCGTCAAGAAATACCGGCAAAGCCAATTCTGCTTCACCTCTTATGACGAAATCCACGAATAGAAAGGCTGCCAAGGTTTGCCGGTCCACGACGGAGGCTTGAGGCCCCCCAAGAAGAATTATGGATTCCGGTTGAGCTGCCTTGATTGCCTGGGCAATCCTAATTGTGAGTGGGTAACTGCTACAGATTGAACTGAACCCGTAGACGTCAGCCCGGTCCGCGAAAATAAGGCGCGCCGCTTCCTCGGAAAATACTCGCGGACAAGTATCCTTCGAGGTTTTTAGGTAGGCAAAATATGCTTGATCAAGGTCTACAACCCGAACATTGTCGCCGCGACTTTGTAGTACCGCCGCGAGACTCAGAACACCGAGTTGTGGTTCAGAAACTTCACGTTCATCCAAACAGCTAGCGATCTCGCACCGGTCACTAAAATCGGTTGCGATAGGGGCTGTGACTAAAGTCACGTTCATCGGAGTTCCCACAATCGCGTTCGAGCCCCATGGCGCTAGCGTCTTCTGCAGATGATTGTCACTTTATCCCGTCGCGAGAATTTGCCCAGTTCAGTGGGCTCTTTCTCAAGCTTTTTCTTAATTGCGTCCTCTATTTCTGCAGCCGTGACTTTCTGTGGGTTTTGCGCTTGTACGTCCACATTTATTTCGTCATCTGGTTCATGTAATTCTTGTGACATAATTACACCTCTCCTCGCACGGTCACCATATCCGACAGCATCATTAAAAGCAATAACAAGGATTCTGTCGGTGGAGTGCATCGAAGCAGCAGCTAGTGCCCACGAAACTTGAGGCAGACCGCGTTGGTCGCGCAAAGATTTCGGCTTATAATGCCCCAGGTTTGGCATGCCACTTTCGAAGGGCGAACGGCTAGGATCATACGTCGTATTGGATCCCATCGGTGCGGGCGGCATGGGAGAAGTATACCGTGCTCGTGACACAAGACTGAACCGCGAAGTAGCTATTAAGATTCTTCCCGCCGCATTTGCAAGCGATCCTGATCGATTGCAAAGGTTCGAGCGAGAGTCAAAGACGCTAGGTGCTCTGAGTCATACGAATATTCTTGCAATATTCGACGTGGGAACTTCGGGCGCCACTTCCTTCCTTGTTACCGAGCTTCTTCGGGGACAGACATTAAGAGAGCGCATGCGAGTGGGGTTACTCCCGAGGAAAAGCGTCATCTCATATGCTGTGCAGATTGCGAAGGGCCTCGCGGCTGCGCACAGCAAGGGGATCGTTCACCGAGACCTGAAGCCAGAGAACATATTCGTTACCACTGATAACCAAGCGAAGATTCTTGATTTTGGCCTCGCGAAACTGGTTCACAGCGACTCAGTTAGCGAACAGACCATTTCCTGGGCGAATTCCACAGAGACGCAAGGGGGGGGAATTCTAGGAACAGCTAACTACATGTCCCCGGAACTGGTCCGGCGTAGTGCTGTCGACGCTCGGTCCGACATTTTCAGCTTTGGTGCAATTCTTTACGAGATGCTCTTCGGTAGTATGGCATTCAAAAGGCCGTCAACTGTCGAAACGATGAACGCTATCCTGAACGAAGAGCCTTTGAAACTCACAGAACTCCATTCTGGTCTGCCTCATGGATTGGAGATGATCCTTCGTCGATGCCTGGAGAAGGCTCCGGATCGGCGCTTCCAGTGCGCAAGCGATCTCGCATTTGCGATGGAGAGTCTAACCGATCTCTCGTCGCCCGCCTCCGTCCCTGAGGTGCCCCCGGCAATCGCACGGCGATGGCAACTCGGCGCCATTTCTGCCCTTGCAGCCATTGTCCTGAGTGGAGTCTTGATTTCGTCTCGTTTATTCAAGTCTCCTTCTCCTGTGTTTCAGCAATTAATTTTCGGTCGTGGTTTCATTAGTTCCGCGCGGTTCACCCCTGATGGAGAAAGTGTGGTCTACGGTGCCGCTTTCGGGGGCAGGATGAGAGAGATGTTCTTGACGCGTCTCGATGGCCGGTCCTCCCGTCCCATGGGACTCCCGCCTGCTGATATTCTTGGGATCTCCAAGAATGGAGAAATGGCAATTTCAATTAGTCGGCACAATTACCGAAATTGGATGGTTGTGGGAACCCTTGGTGTGGCATCGCTTTCTGGTGGAGCTGCACGCGCAATTCTTGCGGACGTGTGCGATGGCGATATCGCTGCCGACGGCAAGAGTCTTACAATCGTGCGCTGCGGTGGCAATGTTGAGACTCTGGAATTCCCAATCGGCAAAGTGCTCTTCCGCACGAGTGGTTGGATTAGTCATCCCCGTATATCACCAAGCGGAGATGCCGTTGTTTTCCTTGAGCACCCGCTTCTTGGTGATGATCGCGGCTATGTGACAATAGTTGACGGTTCGGGAAAGATGAAGCGCCTTACTGAGGAGTGGTCGAGTGAAGTTGGGACGGCTTGGTCGGCGTCAGGTGAAGAGATTTGGTTTACGTCATCAGCGCGGACGGAACCGCAGTCCTTGCGCGCAGTCAACCGATCGGGGCAACTGCGCTTGATCCTTTCCACTGTCTCCGACTTGTCCTTGCACGATGTCAGCAAGACAGGTAACGTCCTGCTCGCAGGCGTGCGGAACAGTACAGAAGTAGCGGTAGGGCGGAAAAACCAGAAACCTGACAGGATTCTGGAGCTGGCAGATGAAAACGCTGGGATCGGAGGGATTTCAAACGGTGGCAAAGTGGTCGCTTTGGTTTACAGCGGGATCGGTGGAGGGCAAGACTACAAAACGCTAATGGTGACCGACGAGATGTCGGAACCAGTTCTTCTCGGAGACGGAGATCCCACGAGTGTTTCACCAGACGGGGAATGGATTCTATCCTTGGTGCCTTCAAGTCCCGGCAAGCTCATTCTTTATCCAACAAGCACCGGTGAGTCGCGGACAATCGATATAAGTCCGGTGCGGATGGTTGCTGGTTTTAGCACGTGGACGACCGATGGATCGAAGCTCTTGTTCACAGGAGCCGAACAAAACCGGCCACCTCGAGCTTATCTGCTTGACCTAAGAGCGGGCGCTGCTCGCGCCGTTACTCCCGAAGATACTTCTGAGGCTATCATTTCTCCGGACGGACTATCTGTGATAGCGAGAAATAACTCGCTTGTCTTTAGAACTTATCGTGTGGGAGGAGGAGAATCTGCACCAGTGAAGGGTTTGCGGCCCGAGGAGTCCCCGATTCAGTGGGGTCTCACGAGTAATAAACTTTTTATCTGGGATCGCACTTTGCCCGCGAAGATTTTCCAACTCGATGTGACAAATGGAAAGCGTAAGCTTTGGTTGGAGATCGTCCCGGCAGATGCTTCGGGATTGCTGTATGGAGAGGTTACGATCGCATCTGACGGACAAGCTTACGCGTACCATTATCGCAGAGTGCTTACGAATCTGTTTTTGGTAGAGAATTTGCATTGATTGGACTAGCAAGCTCTTACCGCAACCGGAGCAAACTCCAATATAACTCCGTGCTACCGATGTGTAGCACTCCGCGTTCACCGACACTTGGGGAAAGGGACCGCCCGCGAGGCAGTCAGCGCAATGATCGAATATCTCCTCGTCAACTATTCCGGCGCTGAGTTGCGTGCTTATGTCGGAATGCAGAACCAACGATCAGTTGCTTTGTTGACAGCTCTAGCTATGGTTTCACTGCTTTCGGCGTTCGTGACGCTTCGCAACCACTAAGGGGCGCGTCGACGCACGAAGCAGCGTATCGACTAGCAGGGCCGAAAAAATAACTTCTGACTTCTTTACGATTGCACCTACTTGGTGCCGGCCAGCTGGTTTCCGATCGAAAGCTAAATCCAATCGCCATCAGATAAGGTTTTGAGACACGTCTGATCAGCTAAGCGCTCTTAAATTTTCGCTGCCGCGTTTCTCCGAATATTGAACTTGAAGATGGCTATTTCTTATGCCACTCGCAATCCGCTCGTCTCGCAGGTGTTGCTCATTTCCCTGACTCAACACTCAATTAGTTCGGACTGACGAATTCCGCCCTCAAGTTATTGACGTTGCCCGGTATTAGCTGTAGGCTCTCGTCCACACTTCGTTAAAACCAATGCACGTGTCAATAACTCAGTTGCTCGCTGGCGTTTCCAGTACGGGCAACCGAGACAGTTGAGGAGAACTCGATTGTATGATCAGCCCCGTACGCAACGCTCCCCCAGGCCACGGTGGATGGATAGTACTTGCGATGCTCGGCATGGTTGCCGTTCCGATAGGAATCACACTTCACACTGTCCGCGTTCCAGCCACGTTGCAGATACACGGTGCTGATCCTACACCCCACGGTTACACATGGAGTCTACTGCTCTTTGTGATTCCTATTCTGGTGATTGGCTGCTGGTTCCTGCCGCTGGAAGGGCTAAGAATTCCGAAACGAGCTTTCTGGTACACAATCGGAACACTCGTGCCGTTCGGATGTAGTCTCGATTTCTTCTTCGCCAAGCTGTTCCTATGTTTTCCCAACCGGGGCGCAACGATACGGGTCTTGGCACCCGCGTTGGGCGAATGGGTCCCAATCGAAGAATACTTCTTCTATTTCACGGGATTCATCGCGGTGCTGTTGACATACATCTGGTCAGACGAGTATTGGCTGGACGCTTATAACCTCCAAGACTACCCATCGGAAGCAAGAGCAATTCCTCGTTTAATAAGATTTCATATGAGCTCCGTCATTTTCGGCATGCTCCTCATCGGGACTGCGATCGCATACAAGAAACTGATGTCACCGAGTCCGGCGGGCTTCCCCGGCTATTTCACGTTCCTCGTTGTCACGGCACTCGTACCTTCTGCCGCGTTTCTTCCCGAAGTGAAGCGATTTATAAATTGGCGCGCTTTGAGCCTGACACTCTTCATTGTTTTGCTGATCAGCCTCTTTTGGGAGGCGACGCTGGCGGTTCCCTACGGATGGTGGGGCTACCAACCCAACGAAATGATGGGTCTCTCGATCGGTGCATGGTCCGGACTGCCAATTGAAGCGGTCTGTGTTTGGATTGCCGTCACCTATGTGACGACCATCGTTTTCGAAGTTATGAAGCTCTGGAGCGCCTCCGGCAAAACGGGAAGCGAGGCGTTTCTGGGAGCTCGGACGTCCGGCGCGCCGAAGAAAGAGATACTCGGAACCGCTGATCCGGGCAAGACATGGTGAACGAGAACTTTCGATTTCGAATCTTTCGCGCGAGGAAGGCCACATGAAACACATCTTGAGAGGTTGCCTAGCGGCAATGGTTTTCATCTCCGGGCAAGCAGTACGCGCACAGGATGTTCCCTCACACAATCTCCCGTCACCCGCGCCTCCCATGTTGATTCAACCAGCGGCTCCGGCGGTGGTCACGCGCGGCTATGTGTGTTTTACAGTTTACGCGAGCGACGGTACCGACTTGAAAGTCACTTGGTCAGTCAACGGAGACAAGTCTATGGGAACCATCGATCCGACCACGGGATTCTATACTGCGCCCCCCGATGTACCCGACAATCCACCCAAGGTCACCGCAACTTCGATAGCCCATCCCGAGCACAAGGCAGCGGTTTCTATCGTCATTAACGCCGCTTCGTGCCCCTCCGACGCGACGCTAGAGGCTTGCGTCAGGCTCACGCCCCTCACGCGCATGGTTCGGCCGAGAGAGCAGGTAGCTCTATCCGCAACGGCTGTGAAGCTTCCCGAACCCGGCGTTACATGGCAGGTCAATGTCGACCAACAGAAAAACGACAGCGGCGGCAAAATCGAAGGGACGGGCGAAGCCGTCAAATATACGGCTCCGCCGGCGGTGCCCGCTGGAAAAGTAGAGGTGAAAGCCGTGGCCGCGCGTGATTCAAACGTGAGCGCGACAATGGAGATGATCGTGGTGGCTCCCTATGTTTCAGCGCACTGTGTCGCGGGAAACAGCAAGCCTGAGGACTGCCGTGTAACCAAGTTCAATCGTTTGGACGGGCCCGCCGGAAGTTTCGCGACGGGCACGGTGAGCGACGGCACCGACCCCGCGCTCGTCGCCGCAGTAAATTCCTCGAAGGCGCTCGTCACAGGTTCCGTGCTCGAAGTGCCCTTCGTCAACGGAGTGACTGCCGCGAACTGCAAAAACTATGACTGGAAAATCGTGACGCAGACCGAAGAATCGCCAAACATTCTAATCTACGACCCGAGCGATATAGGCTCGGGAATCTGTACCAGTGCAAAATTTGTTATCGCGTTACCAGTGCGTGTCTTGTGGGCCGACATCAGCGGATTTCCGCAGGAGTCCGACCCGCAAAGAACCGCTCCGACCGACTTTGCGACCTTCAAGGACTGCTGGGGTCAAAGTGTTCCCCAAACCATTTCCCCTTGCGATCGCAACGTAGGAATCATGAGATCGATCTATGCATCCACTTGGGTGTGGACGCATTTCGGTCAAGCAGGATCGGCTCAAGGTACGATCTCTTTGTCTCCCATAATCGGCACTGGGCAACGTCAATTAGGATTTGATGTCCAGGCCGACCCTGCCTACAAGACGGGACCCGGATGGCTCAACATACCCCTAACATTTGAGAAAAACACTTCAGAAGGATCGAACCTCGATGCCTTGATTGTGGGGTTGGCTTACGATCTAAGAGCAAAACAGGAGCCTAACATCCATCGGTCCTCACACTTCGTCCTGAGAGAGCCGCAATTTCAGGTGCGTTCCAGCGTCGAAATCGCCCCCACTACTCCGCACGACAAGAATTGGGTCGAGGCGGGCACGATCAAACTTCCATTGGTATTCAACTTCCATAAACAACCATCTGCGTTCACCGCGTATCCAGTGATCGGAATCGAAGGTGGGACCCATTTCGACACTCATCTCATCGAAAACGCAGCAATTCTCCGCGGCGTTGCTGGAGTGGACGGTAGCTTCCGCTGGCCTTTTAACGTGTCTCACAATTTTCTGGGCAGCAGCCCCATCACCTTAGAATACTCGTATAGGATGCGGTGGCTCGCATATGAGGAACCATTCACTGACGTCGCAAACAACGGAGCAGAAATGCTTGTCGGAGGGAGGCGCTCGTTTCTTCGCGGTAGTTTTATTGAACCGCTGACTCCAAATCTTCAATTCCAAGTCACGCTTCTCCGGGGTAGCCTGCCACCAGACTTCCGATTCTTGGGAAACACTGTCGTAATAGGCTTAACATTTGCTAATCCTGGAAGCTCCGAGCACTGAATCGAGTGGGCGGTAACAACAATCCTGAAAGGCTCATTCTTCAGGGCCAAGTCTGGTAATGCCCTAGGTTCGCCACGCGCTCTTTTTTTCTTGCAGAGTACTCTTTTCACCGTTATTTTGGGCTTCCCGAGACCATGTCCGAAGTGGCCACTGGCCGCGCCGTTTCAGTTATCGGAGAAACGCGACATGATGCCTCAACCGATCTATATTCCTGGCTCCCTAAAACAAGCAATTATCCAACATATTAACAAGGCAATCTCAAAGGCTGTGGCAGCTTACGGTTCCGCAGCGGAGGAAGAGGATGCCTCGGGCGTAAATTTGGATGGCCTTTGTTCGAATTGATCAGACGACCGATTGTTGCGTGGTGAGAACTCAAAAGGCTCAAACCCTACTCCTGCGACGACCGAGAACATAATCGCGTCAACAACGACGTGAATGAGCAGGATGACGATAGCTTCGGGAATCCAGACGGAAACCGATCGCTCCTCAGCCCGTTCGACAGCTGGGGCCTTGGCTGCCCCGGCATAAGCTCCTCGGAACGTAGCGCTACGCCTTCTTTTAGGAGAAGAAAACGGTAGAAAGAAGTCCCGGACCGGGTCCGTCGTCTGGCCTAACGCAAACAATTCAATCACCTTAGAAAGTCTGGGCCAGTTTCAGACATCTTTGAAGCTGGCCCTTCTCGCTAGTTTCCCGATTGGCCAGTTCAGAAGGAATTAAGCGCCTTTTGCTCTGCCTCCGCGAGTTTTCGGGCTGCTTCATCGAACTGTGCGTGAACAACTGCACGCGTCGCCACGATTTGTTTCACAACCGCATCGGCGGTATTCGCGACAGCGTCGGCATGATTGGCCCGCGCTGTTTGGGCAACCGTTGTCGCTTTTGAGAGCTCGGCATCAATTCGTGCCAATACTGTGGCGCGATTCGCATCGAGCCGGGATTTTTGGCACTGAAACACTCGATGCAGGTCTTTCGAGGCGGCTTGCCGAATTTCCGCCTTCATGGCAGCTGACAGTCGAGAAGTGTCAGTTTCAGCTTTCTGCTGGAAAGCAGAAGCTTCATCCTGAACCACAGCGACTTCGGCATCCACGTTCTTCACCGTGATCCAGGGCAAGCCCATGATGATCTCCTGCCGTTGCATGGTGACCGCGGGGACACCGAAAATCAGCTTTTGGTCGCGTATTGCAAACTCCGGAACACCGAGGACCGTCTCGTGGCGTTCCATATAGAATTCTGGCACACCCATAATGTTGTCTTTCCATTCTACCGTGCAATTTGGGAATGGGGAGCACGTAACCTCAGGGTGTTGAAAAACCTTACGGTCTACCATTCTTGTGGCGGGCACATCGTAGACCCATTTTTGCTGGTTAATGATTACTTCGGGCAGGCCCATTATTAATGTCGTCTGATTGAGCATTACGACAGGAAGATCAAACACGATGGACGTGTCCTTCCAGTCGACGTTCACGTCGAATTTTGTAACTGCTCCAAAGCCAGTAGGCTGACTGGCGTCGGCGTCATGACGGATTTGGTCGGCGGCCTGCTGATATTCGCCCTTCTTCTTATCGATTTTGGTTTTGTATTGCGCTTCAATCGATGCAATCTTGGCTTGCAGTTGCGCCTCTGCTTGACTGCAGGGATCAGGCCCCTCAGCTGCAAGAATAGCTGTTCCAGTCAGTACCAGCAGGCTTAACAGCCCACCTATCAAACATATCGCAGATTTTCGAAGCAGTTTTTCCAGGGACCGAGAAGAGTTGGGATTCTGTGACCACATGGCTCGCTATCTCCTTTCAGCTTGCAAGGTCAGAGTAGCGAACCAGCGTTTATTGGATTTCAGGGTTCCATCAGTTTTTCGTTAGGGACTCGGTAACCCATGCCCCGGACACTCTTGATGTAGACAGGCTGGCTAGGAGTGTCCTCAATCATTCGACGCAGATTGTAGATATGTTGGTCTATGGAGCGCTCGCTCACAGCGCTATAGGGCTCCGAAATAGAATCGAGCAGCTGTCTACGAGTGAAAATGCGACCTTCGCCATGAATCAGCGTCGAGAGAATCTTGATCTCCTTGGCCGTTAGGGTCTCCCTGTGCTCGCCGCGGCGGACTTCGCCCGTGTCGAGATCAACCTCTACCTCGCCAAGGCGGATAACTCCTTGCCTATCACGACTGGCACTACGACGTAGTAGAGCCCGAACGCGTGCTTGTAGCTCACCAGAACTAAATGGTTTAACAATATAATCATCGCCTCCAGCATCGAGACCAATGATCTTTTCTGTTTCGCTCGACTTCTGAGAAAGGATTAGTATCGCAGTTCTATGCCCTTTTTGCCTAAGCCGCCTGCAGACATCGTAACCATGAACTTTTGGCAGCCCGAGATCCAAAACAATTAAGTCGTATGGCGATTGACATGCGAGCCTAATTGCCGAGTCACCATCTGCTGCTGTGTCAACGTGATGGCCCTCCAGGTCGAATTCTTTCTTCAAAACTGTCAGAATCTCCGGTTCATCGTCGACCACAAGAATTCTAGCCATTCATTTCTCCTCGGGTAGTTTAACCGTGAAAATACTACCCTCGTTCTCCTTGCTTTCTAAATCTATGGCCCCTCCGTGGCTCAACACGATGTTTTTGACCAGAGCTAGTCCTATACCAGTGCCCCTGGTACTCCCGTCCCGCACGGCACTCCCACGAACGAACGCTTCAAAGATGTTGTCGCGCTCTTCTTCCTTAATCCCAATGCCGCGATCCCGAACGGTAATCACCGCGTGATCCTTTTCTCGCCCCACGCTTACCCACGCTTCGTGAATGTTCGGCGAATACTTGACCGCATTGTCGAGCAGATTTCTGAACATGGATCGCAATGCAACCTCGTCTCCTTTTACGAGAGGCACCTCTCCGCGAACCTCAACGTTGATCTGATAACGGCTAGATGTTGGATTTTCCTCAAATTCACGGACGACGCTGTTCACCAGTTCGATGGGATCGATCGTGGTGAATTGCAACCTAGCGATTCCTGCCTCAACCCGCCCAAAATCCAGTAGCCTCCTGATCTGGGATTGAAGTCGGTCGCTCTCCTCAAACAGTGTCCGGTAAGCCGTGCTTTGTGAAGTGGGGTTCGCCAGTTCTCCGGCGTTTAGTTGCTTTGCAGTCATGCAGAGGACTGTTAGCGAGTTTCCGAACTCGTGCGACAGAGCGGAAACGAATGCCGATTCGCGTTCTCGGGCTGCCGCTTCACGCTCCCATAAAGAGTTAGCTATGTACCTGCCGCATAGGAGGAGAATAAATGCGGTTAAATTTGAGATCAACATCTTGCCGAAAGTCTGGGGAACTGTCGCAATTGTTGCCGGGACGGCGAGTACCAGGAAAATTGCGATGCCTACTAGTGCCGACTGAAAGACAGTTGTCGGAACAAATACAGTGTAATAGGCAAATAGCACAGGGAAACCATCCGAGTATTCGGTGTCGAACGCGTGCTTCGTGCAAACAACGGCCTCGAATCCAGCTGTGCCTATCAATAAACCAGCCACCAATAAAGTAAGTTTATGTCGCCCTCCCCATGTCGTTAACGACGAAAGGAAAACGAGCGCGATAAGGAGGGCTGCACCCATCTGCAACTTTATGACGTTCGGATCGTGAAATCTGAGCCAGGGCTCAATGATGTTCGCAACGTAGACGATAATTCCGATCGCCATTGCTCGACTACAGCGGGAGTCGAGCAAATCCTGGTGAGTCGCCTGAACTCCGCGGGAATAATTG
>Ga0210386_10000643_pt1 | contig 32197 bp, 45 predicted proteins | sample IncBWH32OmetaG_FD_160091 | JGI IMG/M metagenome (GOLD analysis project Ga0210386, IMG submission 160091) | Forest soil microbial communities from Barre Woods Harvard Forest LTER site, Petersham, Massachusetts, United States - Inc-BW-H-32-O ...
TCCGATCTGAAGGCGCCGAACAGAAACGGCCCGGATTTTCCGTATCGCTCGCGGCACTCGGTCCAGATCTCCTGAATGCGGTCGACATCGGCGCGACCAACAGCCGACAATTCGATGGCTCGAATCGGTCGATGCAGATTCATGCCGCACTCGTTGCGCAAGCCAGCGAACGAGGAATGCATCTCGGCCGAAATCGAACGCGCGTGCGCCCGCTGCGCCTGCTCCAGCGGCCACAAACGCTTTTCCGGAAATTTTTCGGCCACGTATTCGATGATCGCCAGCGAATCCCAGACCGTGATGTCGCCGTCGATCAGCACCGGCACCTTGCCGGAGCGCGTGACGTCGAGGATCCGTTGTTTACCGGGAGCGCCGGTATAAAGCGGAATGAAAACCTCCTCGAATTCTATGTTGTTGGCGCGCAGCGCCAGCCATGGCCGCATCGACCACGAGGAATAGTTCTTGTTGCCGATCACAAGCTTCAGCGCCATTGGAACGGGACTCCGTTTTCCAGCGTGTCATTTTGGCATGTCGTTCGGCGCGCATTCAAGCCACGGCCAAATGGCCGTGATTGCCGCCATCTGGTCCATATGGCAGCATTCGGCGCGAAGTTTCAGTCCCACTTCGGCGCGAAGCCGTAATCGGTGAGCCGGCCTTTCGCGCTTCTCATCTGGAAGATCTGGTGCATCTCCGCCTCCGACAGTTGGAAATCGAAGATGTCCATGTTTTCAGAAAGCCGTTCGATCTTCGAAGTCCGCGGGATCGCCGCGACATTCTGCTGAACCAGCCAGCGCAGACACACCTGCGCCGCCGTCTTGCCGTAGGCTTGCCCGATCCGCAACAGCGGCTGATCGTTCCTGATCCGGCCCTTCGCAATCGGACTGTAGGCGACCAGCGCCATGCCGTGATGCGCGCAGGCATCGAGTACCCTGGTCTGGTCGAGATACGGATGATATTCGACCTGGTCGCACGCCAGAGGCTCCGGGCAAAGCGCTGTAGCCTCCTCGATCAAGGCCACCGTGAAATTCGAGATTCCGATGTGCCGGCTCAGGCCGAGCCTTTTGACATGCGCAAGCGCCCCCAGCGTCTCAGCCAGTGGCACGTGAGGATTTGGCCAATGCAGCAGCAGCAGATCGACGTTGGAAAGCCGCAGCCTTGCAAGGCTTTCCCTGGTCGATCGTTCGAGATCGTTGGGCGCAAAATGGGTGGTCCAGACCTTGGTCGTCACGAACACCTCGTCGCGCCTGATCCCCGAGGCCCGCAACCCGTCACCCACGTCGCGTTCGTTCTCATAGATCTGGGCGGTGTCGATGTGGCGATAGCCGAGCTTGAGTGCCTGCTCGACCAGGCGCGCGCAAGTGCGTCCCCGCAGTTCCCATGTGCCGAGCCCGATCGCGGGGATGCTCGCGCCCTTGGCCTCGATGAAATGCATGGCTGCAACCCCATTTCTTCCGCTCTCGTCCTGACTTCCAACAACGGCGGAGCGGGATCAAGGTTCTTAAGGGCTCAAGCGGTTTGCGCTAAGGTCTTGGCCAGCGCGGAAAACACGGTTTCCGGCGCGTGGGCAATAACGGCAAGCAGCGCGCGAGCAGGTCCGCGCGGCATGCGTTTGCCCTGCTCCCAGTTGCGAATGGTCTCGACGGGGACGCCGAGCCGGCTTGCGAATTCAAGCTGTGTCAGGCGGGCGCGGCGGCGCAGATCGCGAACGGCCGGCGCCCCCTCAGCCTCTGGGATGCAAGATTTTGCTGCGACCGAACTGGTTGGCGGCACAGCAAAGGCCGTCGGCGCCAGCGGAAATTCGCGCCCGTCCCTTATTTCGACGATTCGTCCGTCCGCTTTCAGCCGCAGGCGCTGCATGGTCGATCTCGATTTTTCAAGACGCGGAGCCGAGCCACCGAACCGGAATCATGCCGCGCCACCCGAATTGTCAGCGATGGGCGTTAAGGCTTGATTAACGATACGTCGGCACCCGATCGGGCCACGTCGGTACCCCGGTCAGCTCGGACTGATTTGGCAGGATGCCAAACGGTTCGTCATGATGCATATCAATGGCCGGCTTCCTCGCCCCGGATATCGCCGGAAGGGTTTCGCAGCATATGAAACTGACGAGCGCAAGCGTTCTGATTGCAATCGCCTGGATCGCGGGAGCGCAGGCTGCGGAATGCCCGCGGCCGGGAACGCTCGGCACATCGCGTGTCCTTAGCGTCGATGCCGCGAGCACGCCGCGCGTCGGACTGAAGAGTTTTCCCCAGACACTGCCGCTTGCCGAGCACGAGGTCGTGCTGACGTTCGACGACGGTCCGTGGCCCGCGACGACATCGCGGGTGCTGGCGACGCTGGCCCAGGAATGCGTCCGGGCGACCTTCTTCATGATTGGAAAGAACGCCGCCGAACATCCCAACCTGGTGCGAAGGATCGCCGACGAGGGCCACACCATCGGGCATCACACCTGGTCGCATCGCAGCCAGATGCGGATCAAACCGGGCGAGACCACGGCTGAGATCGATCGCGGGATCTCTGCGGTCGAAATGGCGCTGCATGGGAATGCCACGACCACCCCGACGACGCCGTTTTTTCGCTTTCCCGGATTTGAGTCGACGCCGGCAACCCTCGCTCTCCTGCAGTCGCGAGGAATCGTGGTGTTCGGCGCCGACTTATGGGCGAGCGACTGGAATCCCATGGCGCCGAAGCAGGAACTGACACTCATTGCGGCACGGCTGAAGGCGGCGGGCAAGGGGATCATCCTGTTCCATGACACCAAAGCCCAAACCGCGGCCATGTTGGCTGCCTTTTTGCGCTACCTGAAGGACAACGGCTACCATGTCGTCCACGTGACAGGTGCCTCGCTCGATTCCGCCAAAGCCCCTTGAATCCGAAATCAGCTGTGAAAGTTATATAATTTAGGCCGCATTCATCTTGCGTATGCAATGATCGGCGCAATCGAAAGGCATGGCGGTATTTTTCATGCGCTGTGTTGCGGCTCGCGTTCGGAAGGGATCTTGGGCGACTGCGGCTTGCCTCGTTGCTTGCCTGGTCGCGCCCGCGGCCTCGGCCTCCGATTGCCCCGGCCATCCGGACGCACTTGGAACCTCGCGCACGCTTGTGGTCGATCCGAAGGAGCATCCGCGGATCGGCACCATGCAATATGCCGAAACCTTGCCGCTCGCCGATCATGAAGTGGTGCTGACCTTCGACGACGGCCCCCTGCCGCGCTACAGCAATCAGATTCTGGAAATTCTTGCTTCCCGCTGCGTGAAGGCGACGTTCTTCACCATCGGGCGCATGGCCCAGTCGTCTCCCGAAGGTGTCCGCAAGCTCCGCGACGCCGGCCATACCATCGGCACCCACACCCAGAATCATCCGCTCAGCATGAACCGAATGGCAATCGAGCGCGCCAGAAAGGAGATCGATGAGGGCATTGCGTCGGTGAAAGCGGCGCTGGGCGATGACGCCGATCAGTCACTCGCCCCGTTTTTTCGAATTCCCGGGCTGCTGCGCGCCGACAGCGTCGAGAACTATCTGGCCGAACAGGGGATGCAGGTCTGGAGCGCCGATTTTCTGGCCGACGATTGGCACCACATTTCCTCCGCGCGCGTCTACGACCTCGCGATGAAGCGCCTTGAAGCCACGGGAAAAGGCATCCTGCTGCTGCACGACATTCATGCGCGAACCGTCGCCGCGTTGCCGCGCATCCTCGATCAACTCAAGGCGCGCGGCTACCACATCGTCCATGTGGTGGCGGCGACTGTGGAGCGGCCGCCGACACCGACCGAACCGCAGCAATGGCGGCTCCATCCGCCGCCAGAAAACATGGCGGTTACGCGCTGGCCCGAGGTTCCCAATTTCGTATTTGCCGACAATGGCGAGCTTCCCGCGCCTTCGCTGTCCGATTTCGATCTGCTTGACGCGCGTCCAATCGCGATAGCGAAGGCGGTCGACCGCTCCAGGCCGCCGGAGGTTCGCTTTCCGCAGGTTATCGAAGCTGGGCCTGAGAATGCCGCAATGACCCTGCCCGCCCCGGCGCAAGCCGTTTTTGAGATCCCGCAAGGGCTGCGCAGAGTGATGAGCGAGATCGATCTTAACGCGCGCCGCGGGGAGCAGGCCGGCACGAGCCCGCGTGAGGCTCGCGCCAGATCTGCCCCTGCGCGCGCAAGCGCGTCGCCTCATCCCGCCCGCGGGAAAGCCTATATTGCGAACCGACATGGACGTGATGCGCGACGTGGCAAGGCCAAGGTCGCCGGACGCGCCGGCGCGCCGGCAGCAACTTCGCACCGCCCCCCGCAGGTGAAGAGAAGAAACGTGTGACGCCGGTTTGAGCTGGACTTGCGCAACGAAACCATGCGCGAGGGAGAAGTTCCAAACTCAGTCCGTCACGATTTTCGAGACGCACAGGAGAACAACGAGGGCCAGGAACAAAAGGTCGATATAGGCCTTGATTTCGCCCGCATGACGCAGGCCCGAAACCTCTGAGATCACCTGCTTTCGCTGCGCCGATGCGGAAGGCCCGTCGCCAGTCATGGCCGAAAGACGGCGCGTTTCGCCCTCGAGACGCTCGATGCGCTGGAAGAAATAAAATGACCGCAGCGTGGAGGCCCCGCGCATCGCGCCAAAGATCAGCACCAGAATCGCGACGATGGCGCGTTGGTGGTATTTCTCCATGAAGTTCAGGCTGTAGTAGACCAGCGCCAGGAAGATGAAGTTGGAGAGAAAGCGATAGGCGTAGCTCAGGAATATCATGCGTGGTTCCGTCCTCGGCAGACCAGAAGGGCCTTCGTACGCACTCTGTTGAACGAACTCTGAGGATTTCCGCCGCAGGCCCGGACTCGCTGGGCTCCAGCTGATCGTCCCCCCACGCCCTCGTTGGTGACGTCAGGCTCAAGCATCCGCGACGCGGCCCGATGGCGGAATCACGGGAATTCTTGGCCCGCAGTGCCCGGTTTTGGCCGACTCAGCAGTTTGAGGCATTTGTTGCGGCGAAGCATGTAGATTCGCCGGTATTTTGCAATAGCTCACACCGACGGTACGGTCAAAAAAGCTCCTCCTTGAGGTCTGAAGAGCCTTTGGATCCCTCCGCCTGTTCTCGAGGGCCAGCGCGATAGTTCCGCAGTGTGGCCAGAAGGTACGTCTCGTCGAATTCGTCCTCAAGTTCGGCGGATGCACTTGATGCAACCATCCACGCTGCCCATTCAATAATCGCCTACCAGCGTGATCAGGGTGTCGACGCATTGCGTCTGTTAGACGTCCTTTGGGCGATATGATAGTTTGCAGCCGGCTCTCTTCTTGAGCGCAAGGCTCAGACGCCATTTGTTGTTTGTGGAGTCTCCAGGCATGGGAGAAATCCGCGACTTCAAACCCGGGAAGCACGGCGAGCCGCCGAACGGCATCGCGCCACGTCGCCTTGCCGCGATCATCGCCGGCGACATCGCCGGCTACAGCCGCCTGATGCAGCAGGACGAGGAAGGAACGCATGCGCGCGTCAGACGGATCCAGCGCGATCTGATAGAGCCGAGCATTCTCGAGCACCACGGCAGGCTCGTCAAAACCACCGGCGACGGATTCATTGCGACTTTCGACAGCCCGGTCGAAGCCGTCCGGTGCAGCATTGTCATCCAACAGAACATGGTCGGCAGAAATGCATCGATGCCGCACCATTCCAGGATCGAGTACCGGATCGGCGTCAATCTCGGCGACGTCATCATTGAAACCGACGACGTCTACGGCGATGGCGTCAACATTGCCTGCCGGATCGAGGGGATCGCCGAGCCGGGCGAGGTGTTTATTTCGGGCGGCATCTACGAGCAGATAAAACACAAACTGGTCTGCGGATACGAGTCGCTGGGGGACCGCAAGGTGAAGAACATCACCGATCCGGTGCGGGTCTACCGCGTACTTTCCGATCCGGCCGCTCTTCGACGCCCGAGGCGCCGCGAAACCATTCTCATCTGGTCATTGAGTTTCGCGCTGCTGGTCATAGCCGGGGGTACTCTCGCTTACCTGTTGATGCAGACCCGCAGCAAAATGCTCGACCATGTAGCAACCCCCGCTCCTGTCGAATCCCCGAAAGTGGCAAGCGCGCCTCCCGCCCAGCAGACGGCGCCGCCGCTTCCTTCGGTGTCGCCATCGCCGCCGCAACAGATCCCGCCGCAGCCTCAGCCTGTACCTTCGTCCAGTCCCGCCGCAAAGGATGCCGCGGCGCTGCCGCAGCCCAAGCCTGCGATTGCTCCGGCAGCGCAATCCGCTCCGTCGGTGCGGGAACCTGAAATGGTTGCGCTGCGAGGCGGCAATTTTGCCATGGGCAGCAACGACGATCTTTCGGAACGGCCGGCCCATCAGGTGGCCATCAAGCCCTTCTCCATCAGCAAATTTCCGGTCACCGTCCAGGAATGGAATGCATGTTTTGCCGCCAAGGCGTGTGGCTTCGAGGCGACGGGAAAAGACGATGCGCCGGTCACGAATGTAAGTTGGAGCGATGCCAGGCAATTTGTCACCTGGCTTTCGGAAGCGACGCGAAAGGCCTACCGGCTTCCGAGCGAAGCCGAGTGGGAGTTTGCCGCGCGCGGGGGAACGCAAACGAAATACTGGTGGGGCGATCAGTTGCAGCCCGGGATGGCCAATTGCAAGGACTGCGGCAGCGCCGCCGTCGGCCAGCCCGAAAAGGTCGGAAGTTTCAGGGCCAATCCATTTGGCCTCTATGACATGGGCGGCAACGTCGATCAGTGGGTCGAGGACTGCTGGCACAAGAACTACCAGGGCGCGCCGGCCGACGGTTCAGCCTGGACCGGCAACGACTGCACCTCGCACGTCATCAGGTCCGGATCGTGGAAGAATGATGCCCGCTACATCCGGCCGGCGAACCGCGACAGCTACGATACCAACGTGCGCTATCCAACCCACGGCTTCCGGGTGGCTCTCTCCCCTTAACGCCGGCGCCCTGCATGAAGAGCGTGCGCAGATAGCGATTGCCCCCTTGTCGTCGGGGCCGATCAAATGGAGGGTATTCTTGCCCGTATCGATGCCAATGGTGTGTGCGACTGTAGCGGCTGTCTTATGAGACGACATAGCGATGTGCTCCTCGTGCTTCTAAGCCCCCGCTCACTCTCCGAGCGGTTCGGGGCGGGAGCACGGCCGGTCCATCCCATTCTCGGAAGTGCGGTGGGACCGTTTTGACGGCTGTTTACCCCCGCGCACGGCCACACCAATTAAACGCACGAGCAAGCAGACGCGGCACCGGCAAATGGCATCCCCGATCACGTCGGCAGGAGCTTCCGGCCTTTAGGGCTTCGGGGCGTTCTCGTCCTCGACCTTGGTAACGGAATATCCGGCTTTGCGAAGAGCAACCAGCACAGCCTTGGCGAGATGAATACTTTCTTCGTCACTTTTTGTGACTTGGTCCCACGTCGTGCCGTGCCCAGAACCGGGATGATCAATGAAAGCGGTTTTGATGGCGCTTGTTATGACGATAAGGGCGTCTTCTGACATCTAGGTCTCCCGCGGCTTTCCGCTAAGCATATCACGCTTTTGGCAGGTACGATGGCTCAACGGCCATGCGCAAGCATCGTAGTCGTCAGCGCCAAAACCGACCGTTACAGGTTTTGTTACATCCCGTTCCAGCAGTCGCGGCTTTTTCGGCGCGATCGAAAGAGATGGCGACCACGGCAGCAGCGCTGTCTTGAAGTCGCCTCGCGACCAGCCATGTTAGCTTGGTCGATGAGACGCGTAGGACTTATCGACATCACGGTAGGAAACGCGGCGCGCCTGGGCGGATCGCAACGTTCCACACGCGAGCTGCGCGTCGCACCACATCGCTACGCAACGCGAGAGCCGCCGGGGACATCCCGGCGGCTCTCGCGCGTTTAGCGCGGACGGTCCGCAGCGCCTATGGCTCCGAGACGGTTACGTGAAGCGAAATACATGCGAGCGGATGAATTCGCAAAAGGTTCGCCCGTACAATGCAGCGGAACAATGTAAGTCGGATCAATTTCCTGGAACGCCTTGACCGTATCTCGAACGTATTCCTCTTGATAGGGCGCGAGATGAAAGCCCCCGATTACCGCATGAATTTTTTCCACCCCCGAGGCGACTTGAGCCTGCTTGATCGCGTTGGCCACGCCGCGATGGCTGCACGAAGTTAGCACGACAAGCCCGCGTTGTCCGGCTGTCGGACATCGAGCCCCGGTTCACCTGCATGCGGCAGAGCCGCGCTGGCACTTGGTTCTATGTTCTATTACTTGGAAGCCGCGGCGGCGCTGCCGCCGGCCGTGCTGCTGAGATTGCCGGCCTGATCCATCGCCGACTTGAAGTAAGTGTCGCCATCACCGAGGGTGACGCGCCGCTGGCAAATCGGCATGCAGCTATAGGATTCACGGTCGATGCTGCGGTAAACGGTGATGAGCTGGTCGGTCGGACCTTCGACCTGAATCAGGCGATCGACCAAGACCTCGCCACTGCGGTCCATCGCAATGAAATTGGTGGCGCCATAGCCTTTTCCGGTCACGACAATCACCCCGCCGGCTTGCAGCGCGACGTCCGCAATCAGCGGATTTCCGACCACGATGGTGGCGACCCGGGCGGGCAGCTTGACGAGCCTTGCCTGATCGACATTCACCGCGATCGTGTCGGCGGAGGGCTCGGCGAGGGCGGCTGCCGGCAACAGCAGCATCGAAGCCGCGAGCGGCGCCAATGGGAAGCATGAACGCAGGAAAATGCGCAAGGACGATACCCCGGGACTGTTTCCAAGCCGGCTAAAGCGAACGTAGCGGAATCGGCGCCCGACGATGCAAATCTGACTTCAATTGATGAACGAACTGCAAACGGGACCGAGATTTGTCAGACAAAGAGGAGGCCTCGGTTTCCCAAATCCTTCGGGCGGTGACCGGGTGATGTGGGCGCGCAACGATGCGTGCAACAAAACGGCAAGATTGGCTTCATCGGTTAACACATTGGTTATTTCTTTGCGGTCATTTTCGCGCTTCCACTTATCAGGGAGGCACCATGACTGACGTCACCATTCCCGGCGGCAAGATTCGCGCGTTCGTCGAACGGATCGAAAATATTGACATTGAGCTGCAGGAGCTGAACGAACAGAAGAAGGAAGTGTTTGCGGAGGCCAAAGGCGAAGGGTTTGACGTGAAGATCCTCAAAGAGATCATCAAATTGCGAAAGCAAGACCAAAAAGAGCGCGATGAGCGCGAGAGTCTGCTCGATCTCTACATGCGCGCAATGGAGCATACTGGACCGGAGAAGGTCGCCGAGGCCGCATAAGGAGCGGGTTAGCGATAGCATATGCGCCGTTAACGACCGAAGTCGTGAGGCGTTGCGGTAGGTCGCGAAGGCCATCACCGGACTCATGCAGAGCGCAATGGCCGGCACCCACGGCTGCGCGACATCGCTTGCGCCAGGCAGACCGAACCCGACAGCCGGCAGGCCAAGGAGCGGTAGCGGACCCACCCCTCTTATCGGGTGAGAGACTACGTCTTCGATCGGTTTGATTTTACCAAGTCGGCCGATGACGCTCCTTCGAGGGATAGTCCGTAACCGACTTCCCGCACGATGCGCTCTTTCAACGGCTGAATGAAATGAATACGCGTGTTCCGGCGCGTCACTTCGGGAGCCTTCAGGTACAGATCAGCCAGTTCCCGAGCGCGAACTATTGCCTTGCCGTTCGGCACGACCTCCGCCACGACACCCCATTCGCAGGCGGTGCGCGCCGGCAGCGGCTGTGGATTGAGCAGGAACGCCTCGGCTCGCCCTGCTCCAGCGCGGTAACTCCATGTTGTAAAGATACCGTCACCCGGCGTAACTCCAACGGCAAAGTGGCCGACGTCCTGGAACGTCGCACCTTCTGCCGCCACGATGACACTCGCGAGAAGGGCGTAGTCCGAGTGGATATGGGCGCGCCCTTCGATGGCCGCGATCACCGGAACGCGGATGTTCGCAAGGTTCTCTAAAACCTGGGCACCTTCGTCGTGAATTCTGCTCCAGACACCGGGATCGGCGACATCCCCGAACGACGACCATTCGACGTCCCCGATGAAATTCCCGCCCGCGCCTGTAAGGATGACGATCTTGTTCGCTCGGTCTTGTCCAATTCTGTGAAAGGCATCGACAAACTCCGTATGGCCTTGCGCGTTCATGATGTACGGGCCACCGTTGCTATGGAACTCGGCGAGCAGAACGCCTTTGTCGTCACGTGACAGTTTCAAATGGCGATACGCGGCGAAGTAGTCAGCTTGAAGTGTTTGCATGGAGGGTCTCCTCAGTTGACCGATCGATTGCAAGGGATCGGTTCACATCTCAGCCCACAATCATGCTCAGCGATACTAGAGTAATTGTATCACGCTTTGGCGAACAAAGGCTTTGCGCTGCAAAAGCCTCGATCCTCAGCGAAACAAGGCAGCCTGATCCGGTTGGGGTGGGGGGAGGCACCAAATCAAAATGACCATCAACCCCATGCAAAGCGCCCACGACGCGCCACGGTGCCAAGCTAAATCGAAAAGAACTGGGAAGCGCTGTCGTGCGCCCGCGGTACGCGGCTTTCGCGTCTGCCGGATGCACGGGGCTAATGGTGGCGCGCCGACCGGCAAGCAGAACGGCAATTTCCGGCATGGCGGTCGGACGAAAGAAGCCACCCGCGCGTCGCGCTACATCAACGAGCTTGTCCGTCTCTCGCGGAGCGGAGATCTTGTCCGTCTCTCGCGGAGCGGAGATTAAGTCAGAGTAGTTAGCGTCTTACTCGTGGGTGGGCAACAATTTGAACTGCGCCAGTATCCGCTTAGCTCCAGTCTGTGCAATCAATCCAAGAGCGGATTTTCGACCAACTGCCTTTTCCCATATTTCTTGAGCAAATCATTGAATGCCTCGATGGCCAGGGCATTGATAGTGGTGTCCCGCTCGACTGCCAGCATCCGAAGCGCTCGCCAGCCATCCACCCCCATCCGGGTCAGAACTTGCTTGAACGCTTCTGGATTGCCCCTCGCGGTCGGCCCCGTTCTCTTTGGCTTGCGTCCCATCTGGTAGGCAGCAGCGGGTAACAAGGAAGAGGTTAGCATGAAGTATGTTAAGACCAACTCCTTCGCCGACCCTGACGCCTCCGCGCGGAAGCTCGTCGAGATCGCTAACGGCGTCGAAACGGTTCAGGATGGCCGCATCTACATCGAGCGCGTCAACGAGCCGTTTCTGGCTGCTGGCGGCAGCGGTGAACAGTTCCGCGCCGGGATCGCCCGCGCCATTGCGCTCGGGTGGCTCTGGCGGCATGAAAGCGGCACCTACGTGAAGTTCACCGACAGCGGTGCGGCGTTGTTTACTTGACAGAGCTGCCGGCTCTTCTGGCCCGCTCCAAAGTCCCAAGCATTGCGTTGCAGGCCCCTTCGGCATCCGCGAAGGTATTGAACGGTGAACCGATGACCTTGACCGCGCCTGTGCTCGAATAGAGTGGCCGCCACGAAGCAAGAAAGCCACGACGCCCGTGAAAGCCGGAGCCGGTCGGACTTGCAAATGTAATGACGAACGAAATGTCAGCGATGCTCGCGCTCCAGATGTCCAAGTTCTCGACGGCTCGGTGGAACTGCAGAGACATACTCGCAACACCCCTACTGACACCCAGCCCTGAAAGTATTCCCCGTTGATTCGCGGTTTTAACGAGGGAATCTGACGTTTCGGAATCTCAATTTCGGTGCGAATGCGTCGACCCAAGGACCACTTCACCTGCATCGTGTGCGCGGACTTCGGGCGGGATTTCGATTTTGGTTTCGCTAATGTCGTGGTGGCTGAACGCGGGAATCAGACGACCGCGGCTTGCCGGTCCGAGCGATTTTGAAATATCGTGAAACAAGCTGACGCTACTAGCAACCAGATGAACGCGCTTCCCTGAAGCCAGCACCGCTAATGGCACACAGATTGTGCTTCCGTGTTGCTTAATGGCGACAGCCTCCTCAACGGCTCCGAGATAATATCGACGCGAAAGCAGTGACAGCGGAGATTCCCGATCCTTTTCTTCTATTTGCCCCTCATCATATTCCAGGCGGTGCTCAACCTGCCCAAGAGCAAGCCGGGCGCGTCCGAGCCCTTTAATCTCGACGCCAGCTAGTGACATAAAGGGCCAAAGGCCATCCGCCGCTTGGTCGAGATCGGCTGAGGACGAAAAGATCATGACTTTGGATATAGGTGTAGCGACGATCGGGATGCTTGCTTCGGTCGCGGCAGCTTGCCTGTGGTTCTGGGCCTCGGTCGTCGTGGTGCCAGACAACATACATACCATCGTTCACGAACTACAGCGCATCAGTCGGATCAACGCGCTGGCAGCCTTCGCAACTTTGATTGCGGCCCTATGTGTTGCATACGGCTTTTGGCGGCAACTCGGGTGACAATCAGCAAGCAATAGCAAGTGCGGCAGTGTTGCCGATCACCCAATTCCTAACGGCTTCACTCTGGGACTGATCAGCGCAATCATGGGCCATGCAGGAGCGCCCCAACGTCAGCGTCCTCTTCGTCCAAAGCTCGGACGAAGTTGCCGGGCGGTCCTCGCCGGGGCCTCGGAGATCATGGCGGGATGGCTCCGCTTCACTTCGCAGGCTGCTGGCGCTTCTCGGCGTCGGCGAGTGCAGCCAGCGAATGCGTTTGCGACTGCGGGACGATCAAGAAGGCGAATGGCTTCGCGCTGCGGGCAGGTGCGGTGAAGTCGTGCGGCTGCAGCAAGCGAGCGGCGGACATGGTGGGGCAACGATTTGGGATGCTGACGGTGACTGCGCGCGTGCGGCACAACAATGCGGCGCCCCTGACGCCGTATGATTACTGGCGACGTAATCATGCACTCCATCATGCGAGTTCTGGTAATCTCGATCACAGGGGTTTTGGCGACATCGACACGTTGAGCGTGCGTGAGTTTCTCGCGCGGCCCCGATGGCGTCAGATCCTTTATCGACTGTACCGGCATCCGATTGTGATGTTCGGCGTAGGTCCCACATATTTGTTCATCTTGCGGCATCGGTTGCCAATAGGGATGATGCGCGGCGGCTGGAAGCCCTGGCTAAGTACAATGGGCACGAACACCGCCATCGCGATTCTTGTCGCCGCGATGATCCGTCTGCTCGGCTATGCGCCATTCCTGCTGGTGCACCTGCCGATCACGGTTCTGGCGGCGTCGATCGGTGTCTGGCTGTTCTATGTCCAACACCAGTTCGAGGACACCTCCTGGTCCCATGACGAGGCCTGGAGTTTTCACGAAGCTGCGCTGCATGGCAGTTCCCACTATCACTTGCCGGGTGTTTTGCGCTGGTTCACGGCAAACATCGGCGTCCACCACATCCATCACCTATGCAGTCGAATTCCCTGCTATCGGCTGCCGGACGTGCTCCGGGATCATCCGGAACTCGCTGCCGTCGGACGAATCACCCTGCTCCAAAGTTTGCGGTGTGTACGGCTGGCTTTGTGGGACGAGAAGAGGCGGCGGCTCATTTCGTTCCGAGAGGCGGACATTGGCCGGTCGGTTGAAAAGGGAGAACACCGAGGATAAACATCTCGCAGACCACGACGGCGATGGAAGATACTAGGCGATCCCGCTCCGGAAGCAGAAGTTCTTAAGGTTGGATGCCGCGCATTTTGGTGCTGTGCTGGCGCAAGCCAATTCGCGAGTTGATCGGAAAAGAGGCCGCCAACTGAAGCGCGGCACTTGGAACAATTGAGCCGAAAAAAGTATTCTACCCGGCTGATTTGCTTTGGAATAGACACGCTGCCAAACCGCCGGCAAAATCTAATCATGGGACAGGCAGTACGCCCAAAATGCCCTCATTGCTGGGCTTATCTGACTTTGGTGCTCCCGCCGGGAGGCGAGGGCAAGCGCACGTTCCAGTGCTTCGACTGTGACCGTCCTGACCCCATGACAACAGAGAAGGCCATTGGCTGGTTAAAGGGGGAGTTACAGCCGCCGAAGCGCGAAAAGCCCGCCATGACACCCGACGAACGGTTGAAGCTTCAGAAAGAACTGATTGCCGCGCGCAACCGCTAGGCGGCAGCCTTACTCGTCATCCTGCCCTAACAGCTTGCCGGTCTTTCGGTTAACGAGATGCAGCCATTGCCCCGTGCCTTCGTGGCTGCAAGCGCGGCTTTGGTGCGGGTTGAAATCATGCCGGCCTCCAGCTCGGCAACAGCGACCATTTGCTGAAGCAGAAACCGGCCGGTTGCCCCCTCAATCTGTCGGAAGATCAGCGAAGCGCACGTCAATCTGAGACCGTTGCCAAGAAGGTCATCGAGATCGGCCAGCACGGCGGCGAACCCGACGAAATTGCGCAGCGCGCTTTCAAGGCGCTCAGTGGCAAGACAGGTAATCGCCTCGTCCTCGTCTTCGGAAAACTCTTGATCGTCATCCAATTCGTGCTGGACGTTGAAGCCGGTCGCCGGGCACCTGAAAACGAAATCAGCCATCGTGAGAATATGACGGTTCGATAACGCCATGACCCTGATTTAGCGCAACGTTTCGACCCAAGGGGATTGACGGTCAAGATCCGAAATGATGCACTGCAGCTATTTCAGTGCCTGTATTTTGGAGTTTGTGATGAAGGAATTGGTTGAATCCATTTTGAACACGTACCAATCGATGTGCCCCCTTGATGCCGAGCGAGTCGCAGATTCGAGGCAAAAAATTACCCTATATATTGAAACTCTTGCGTCTGCGGGTCAGCGCGATGCCGAACAGCTCACGATATACGGCTTGGCGTATTTGACAGAACTGCACGAGGGACAAGATCCTCGGTTCACCGGGTGCTAAACGCGACCCTGAAGCGCGGATGGCCTTCTCAAGATCCGCGAGCCAAGCGGGACAGCAAGTTGATGTACCTCACTGCCTGGATCGCCTCTTTCGTGCGCGCACCGTGCCGATAATTCCCATTCTGGTTACCGGTCGGCGCGCCACCTTTGAAGAATGGCCAAGCCGCACAAGCGCTAATACTGCTAGCGTCGCGTCCGTGCGCTTGCCCTAGGCACATGAAGAAGGCAATAACGCCCAAGCGAGCCGCTCGTTTCTATTTCTTTTTGCCCGACCCTAACGTCGGCTGCCATCCCGTCGCCGAACCCTTTTGGCTTGGCGCAGCAGCGATTGTCTTGACCTTTTCTTTCTTAGGCTTCTTTTTCTCCCGATTGCTTCTTTGTTCGCCTTTGGCCATGTCAACCTCCTTTTGGCTGACTAACAGGCTATCACGTCCGGGCGACTATAGGTTGGCTATTGCTAGGGAGCTAAGGGTCTTCAACCCCGCGTATCCAACGATTCGCCAATTGATGCGCTCTCGCCAAGGGGCGGTCAGGATGCGTAAGGATTGATGTCGCTCAATGCGAGGAATCGCTCTCATAAGTGAGCCAACATCTTCATTTTCCGAGATAACGATCAGAGTCGGATCGTTCCTCTGAAGCCAGTTTTCCCCAATTACCCGCACGCCCGCTGGCTACTTCCAGTTCACACGTCGGGCAACCCGCTGCTTCGTCGTGCTCGCCGCCATACAGCCCTTCGTCGTTGTGAATCCACTGCGAGCGGTCTTGATTGTTCATGTTCAATCCCGTTCAACGGCTGGCGGCGAGCCGAGCCAGCCGCAACCCTTCATCAACCATTTCGTCGACCGTGGCCTTGTGGCAGCAGGCGTCAAACGCCTCGGTCTCTTCCTTGGTCAGCCGTCCAGTGACGGCCAGATCAAGCTCGTCCAAAAAATCGTTCTGCGCAGTGGCCTGACGGTTCGAACCCCAATCCTCAAGACTGGTGGGTCGCGCCTGTTTGGCGAGTTGTTCAAGATACGTTGCCATTGCTAATGCTGGCGCTAATCGCGGCGGCAAGCATTGCGGCAGATCAAAATGCCTCGGTGGATACGGCGTATTTTGATATGTACGCAGAAGGAGGCCGCTGTATGCATCTTCACCTACATCGAGACGAAAGCCGTTCTGGGCACCTCGATCTTGTGAGCGAAGGCGACCACCCGTGGACCATTGACTTAGTGACTGTGACAGCCGCAGTCATCCTTGTGGTGAGCTTCGCCGGCGCTCTAGTCGCACACTTGGTCCGGTAGGCCACTCGCGGCCTAACTCGGAGGAGCGAGAAAAATGACCACACAATTCGACGACGTTGTCAAAGACGCCAAGCGAAGCGCCAAGGAGGAGATCGCCGAGTACCTCAAGCGTCAAAATGGATCATCCACGGTCATCGACAAACTGATCAAGGCCGTAAACGACATCCACCAAAACAAGCAGCTTGATGAACCCACCATCCAAGAACTCCTCGTCCTACTCAGCTGCATTGAGAGACTTAGCGACGATCTGCTGGCGTGGGCCGAGACGCCATGACCACGGATCTCGGCTTTGGCGGGGCTTGAATGGCTCGCGCATTCGCCTTCACTGCGAAGGGGCTTAGATGCTTGGATCATCGACCCGATACGAACACTGGGGACAGTAACGATCTGCGGCCTTTCCAAGTTGCCTCTCAAACTCTCTTCTGAGAGCCATCTCTTCCCAGTGAGCACCATCGCTCCTGATGATATTTCTGGCCCGCGCCCAAGCATGGGTCTCGGCGGCGTCATCCCCTACGCGGATGGTCACGTTTATGTGGAAGGGGCATGTCGTCGTGGCACGGGTTGTTTCTAGCGCATAGCGCACTACGGAAGTCAAATCATCGGCGAACTATATGGCGATTCTTGGCGAGATATCGGTGTGGCCGCGCGCACGTGTCTTTCCTTTCCCTTTTGCGTTAGCGTTGGGACCGCGCTACCTAGCTGCCATGACGCGCTTGACCACCATAGACGCGATGCCCGCGAGCACGGCCTTGGCTGTCAGGCTCACGTCAGGGGCGAGCAGGCAGCATGGCTGGTCCAGTGAGCGGGCTTTGATGCTTAACTCTGCGATGAGTTGCGACAAGGCTGACGGGTTTCAGACACATGGCGCTTGGACAGCTTAGATCGGGTAGGTAAGCTGAGGATCTTTGTTCGAGAAACTTCAAAAGAGAGAAATTTGATGAGGAAGAGGCTTCCAGCATTTGTATGTGCAACCATTCTGGGAATGGTGGGTGCCGCGAGTCTAGTGCTCACCCCACGGACCGTCATGGCGCAAACTCAACAGGTGCCCGGCGCTGCGGCGCCAACTCAATCGGTGCCGGCGGCTTCCCCCGCCCAGGAAGCGCCACCCGCGGCACCTCAAACTCAGCCCGGGCCTGCCGCAACGCCCCTAGCTCAGCCAGCGCCTGCACCGTCTCCGGAAACTCAAACGGCGGCGACCGCCGAAAAGCTGCTCAAGCCCGAAGAGCTCGAAGCCCTGGTGGCGCCGATCGCGCTCTATCCAGACAATCTGCTCTCTCTGGTCCTGATGGCCTCGACCTATCCGGTCGAGGTGGTACAGGCCGATCGCTGGACAACGAAAAACAAGAAGCTGAAAGGCGAACAGCTGAAGGCGGCGGTTGACAAGCAATCCTGGGACGACAGCGTGAAGTCGCTGGTCGCCACACCGGACGTCCTTGCAATGATGAGCTCGAAGCTCGATTGGACCGTGAAGCTGGGCAACGCGGTTCTGGCACAGCAGCCGGATGTCATGGAGGCCATTCAGCGCTTGCGTGCGAAAGCCGATGCCAACAACAAGCTGACTTCGACCAAGCAGCAGAAGGTCACAAAGACCCAGGAGGGCGGCAAAACGATTATCGCGATCGAACCGACCGATCCGAATATGGTCTATGTCCCGTACTACGATCCCGCCGTTATGTATGGCACATGGCCGTACGCGGAATATCCGCCTTATTATTGGGGATACCCGGGATACATTGCCGGTGGGCTGATCGCGACCGGGCTCGCATTCGGCGCAGGCTGGGCTCTCGGCAGCTGGGCATCGGGCGGAGCGTGGTGGGGCGGTGGAGTCAATTGGGGCAATGCCGGGATCATAGCCAATCGGCCGAGAGTGAATCCGCTCGGCGGGAACAACTGGCAACACCGGCCAAGTGGCCCCGGAGCAGGGCTACGGCCTGGTGCCGGACAGCGGCCGAGCATCGGGCAACTTCCTGCTGGGGGCAGGCCTGGTGCAGGACAACGGCCCGGTGGCGGGCAACGCCCGAGTGCCGGGCAACTTCCTGCTGGTGGCAGACCCGGTGCAGGACAACGGCCCGGCGGTGGTGGCAGGCCGGTCGCAGGACAACGGCCATCGGGCGGCCGGCACAGGGCAGCGCAGCGGCCTTCCCACGGGCGAACCGGATTAGGAAACGTCGGGTCTGGTCGAGCAGGCAACCTCGCACGCGGTCGCGCGAGCATCGGCCATGGAGGTTTCCGCGGAGGCGGCGGCATGCGAGCGCGCGGCGGTGGTGGATTCCGTGGTGGCGGCGGAGGTGGCTTTCGCGGTGGTGGTGGTCGCGGCGGCGGTCGGGGTGGCGGACGGCGATCCGACATCACGGTCAAGCACGACATCGTCCTGCTTGGCCATCTCACCAACGGGCTTGGGTACTATCGCTTCAGCTATAACGGCAGCGATCGCGCCTATGTCGGCGTCATCGCACAGGAAGTGCAGCAGGTGATGCCGCAAGCAGTAGTTCGTGACCGCGATGGTTACCTGCGCGTCTACTACGACAAGGTCGGCGTCAAATTCCAGAGTTACGAACATTGGCTTTCGTCGGGCGCGCGGCTGCCAGGCGCAGTCCCGATTTCACACTGATTTTCGTTCTCAACGCGCGGGAGTGCAAAAATGAAAGCATTCATTCAGAATACAACGTTTGGATTATTTCTACCCCTGCTGATTGCGGGCAACCTTCAGGCACAAACCCCGACCGCAGAAAATGCGCGGGAGCGCGTGACGGACGCAGAGCAGAAACTTCGGCTGGCCTGCGGCGACGATGTGACCAAATATTGCAGCACGGTGACCCCGGGCGAAGGTCGGCTGCTCTTCTGCATGATGGCACACGAGGACAAGATCAGCACGAAGTGCGATTATGCTCTATATAGCGCGGCTCGCAATCTGGATCGGGCCATCGACTTCATCGAACAAGCGGCTGACGCGTGTTGGTCCGATATCGAGAAGCTTTGCGCGGATGTGCCGGAAGGTGGCGGCCGCATCGCACAATGCATGGTTACCAAAAAATCGACGGCAAACCCGGATTGTCAGAAGGTATTGGATCGTTTGCCGGCAGCGAAATAGCAGACAACTGGCATGAGCATTGCGTCAGAGGCGACGAAAACTAGGGATTTGACGTTCGAGTAGGGTCGTCATGGCGGCGACCGATGCGCGGAACCCGCCGCGATCCTTGCCACCCGGTGGCAGCATCGCTAGTGCATTGCCCTCCCTGTCGCGCAACGTGAGGAAAAGCGGCATCTCTCGCTGTACATGGGCCTCGAGGCCGATGTCGCGCTCGATCGCGTTGGGCCACACCGGACGCCAGAATTGGACTGCCTTCTCCCGCTCGCGGCAGAAATATTTCTCGACTGTGTGGCTCATCAGGCGCGACTCATGCGCCGCTTCACCTTCCGTCTCGATACGGAACCAGGTCTTACCTTTCGGCGCGTCGCAAACATACTGCATTTCGCAGTTCCTGCGATCGCCGCATGCGAAAGTCCAATCGCTGGCCTCTGAGAAAGACAAATAGGTGTGACGGACATGGTGCGATGTCGGCTCTTCTCTAATTGGCCATTTGGGGTCAAGCACTTTCAGACTTTCCACCACCGCCACAGTGTAGATGTCGCTCGCGGGCTCGTGCTTCTCTTCGGAATCGGCACCAGGGCCCTTGTATGGGGTTTTCTTTGTCAAGGAGTTCGCCAGCTTCGTCCCGACCTGCGCATCGCTGACGGTGATGTGCGTAGAATCTGTGTCACCCCAACCTTGCGGCATGCTTCGCACCTGCCAGGCCATACCTTGACAGCTTCGAGCACGACGGCACGCTAATGCGGTCGCGATGACGATCAGAGGGGAGCCCGCTTTCGGGGTTCAGTCGATTTGCAGCCACAGTGACGTACAGGCTGCTTCCTCAGGCGTCGTATCTTCATTGAGCAACAACGGCAACCCGTTTCGGATCTTCTTCAAGCTGTTGGCCGGTGGCGAGCCGCCGCTCGATCATTCCCATGACGGAATCAACGTCGTCGAATGCTCTCGTATGCGGGTCCCCTTCCAAATGGGTAACGTCAAACACCATGATCTTCTCATGCGCTAAGTTGCTCTTGTAGGGCTCCTCTTCGGGATTGATATCGCCGAGCCGTGTTGCGCCGCCCAATATCGACTTGGAGATCTTGAGCGCGTGATCGTCCTGGGACAAGAACAGAGCAAAGCGCGGTCGATTACTTCCTATTTGCTGCATCTGCTCGTGAAAAACATTGAAGTCCACGTCAGGCGCCACGAGCAGCACGTTTCTGACCTTCGCGCCAGTCTTGCCGGCATGCATCGATCTTAACCGCAATGCCTCCATTGTAAGCTGACAGCCCATCGAGTGGCACACTAGCGTGACCTCTTTTATGGTAGGACTACGCGCAATGGTGTCGAGCACTTCTTCCAGGGACTGACGCGACTGGCTTGCGCTCTCGCGGTCATAATTATACGCGCTCAGCGACACGACCCCTCGCGACGGCCAGGAAAACAGAACGGGGATCACGGGAGCTTTCGAGTCCTGGACAATTTGGGCGAGGCGGTAAGCAGCGTCGTCAAAGCGGTTGTTGAATCCATGAACGAAGACCATCGCCTTGCTTCGGCGCGTTGCTTTGGAAACGGTTGCGAGAGCTGTGCTGAAGCCCGGCTTGTCAAGGTACTCGGCCGATGCGGTCACGAAGTCTCGATGCGGATCGCCCGGAGGGGACGCCGGCCATTGGATGTCACCGATCTTCCGGCTGTTGTCCGGGGGAATTGAAACATCAGACGATCGATTGCAATCCATTTCGCTAGGCCAGAAAAATTCTCTGCACCACTTTTGGCCCATTTGATCCATCAAAGTCGATCGCAGCCGGGAATAAAGGAGTTTGTATGGCAGCCAGCGCGATAGTAGGCAACCATTTACGTTGAGTCTCTTTTTCTTGCAAAAAGGCAAATGCGAGAGAGCCTGTGAAGCGGCAGTTGCCTTTCTGCACGGCAATTTGCTTATCCATCCGCGAATGCGAAGGAGCATCTGCGATGCAAAGATCGGATGCCGTGTAGATTGTACCGGCGACAATCCAGACGACGCCAGCGACGGGCAACCGTCTATTGCAGAGGACGACGCTCCTGACCCGAGGCGGATGTGTCGCGAAGATGCATATCCGGTCCTGACGCTGTTCGCGGAGATCAGCAACCAGACCTAGTCGGCAAAAGTTGAAAGGCTGGCGGCCGTATCGATCATGGGTTGCTGACTTATAGTAATGAAGCCAACGTTTGGCCGATCAAGGTCGAGTATTACGAATATCACACCGCAGACTAGAGCAACAGTAACTAATACCAACCCGCTGAGGTGCTGACTCTCGGGGGAATTCCCAAATCAGAGGATCGACCCTTGCCTGCCGACCCGCGCCAGCGCTGTTCCACCGGCCCCGATTGGCTCCACGAAAGTTAGGAAAAAATGGCGAGGGAACGCGAGGACTATTATTTGCAAGCGAAGGCCAGAATGATGCCGCCGACCGCATACATGAATCTAAAGAAAAACCCGCCAGGGTGACCGGCGGGTTCGGAACGAATACCGAGCTGAAGAGTTGGACCTGCAGACAACCGCAATGTGACTGGCCCCGGCAGTGCTGGGGCCGTTTCTTTTTGAGAGACCAGCCGGCGACCGGCGGGCTACAAACTCTCGACACGAGCGCCTGCTAACTCCGGCGAAAGCAGGAGGAGCACAATGGCCAACGATCTCGACGATTTGACAAACGCGCGCAGGATTCTCACCGAGGTGCGACTCAACTGGGCCAAGGACCTCGCGGCTGGTTACAAGCGCGGAGAGACTGAAACCACGCTTAAGAGCCTCATCGAGATACAGCAGGCCATCGAAGTGATCGACACCGCTATGAACGAGTTGGAAGAGGCCGAGCTGGAAGAGGAAGCCGGCGACGAATGAAAAGCCCGCCAGTGCGGCGGGCTTAAATCTATCAATGCTCACTTCACGCGCAGATTTTCCGCACTTTCCTTGCCACGGTTCGCGACAATATCGAACGTGACCTTCGCGCCCTCCGCCAGCGAGCTGAAGCCCGCTTTTTCGACCGCCGAAATATGGACGAAGACGTCCTTGCCGCCGCCGTCCGGCGCGATGAAGCCATAACCTTTTTGCCCGTTAAACCACTTCACTGTACCACTAGCCACGTCCGCACTCCCTTTGAAAATACAGTCGTCGCAGTAGAGCGGCGATCGCGGCACTGGGCAAGCAAAAACCCGCCGGCAAAAACCGTCCGGGCTAAAAGCCGAGAGCGCGGGCACCTACTGCCATGCGAACCAGACAAGGCCGAAACCTACGACTACGATGCCCGCGCCATAGTTGATCATTGCAGCATCGCGCGGCCATGTGAGCATTCCTGTCCCTTGTGCGAATAAGAAAAGTCCGACAGCAACAAATAGCGGGCCAAGGACCCGAAGCACGATCTTCATGGCAGTACCGTTCGATCTCTAATCAACGATGCGATACTCAACCGAGGCTCAGCGAGGCGCAAGAAAAAACCCGCCGGCATGACGCGACCGGCGGGCTTCTGATGGGCACACTTGCTCACTGCATCTTGTGGCTTACCTCCAGCGCCAAATCGGTCGCGCGATCAACTGCGAAAAGCAGCATTTCGGCATCGATACGAAATGTCTGGACTTCGAGGCCATAGTCTGACGTCACTGGTGCGTTCGGCCAAGAAAGCGAAGCGGACATGAAGCATGCTCGCCTGAGCGCAAAACACTGGACGACCGCAGAAGACGACCGACTGCGTTCGCTGGCGATATCCGGAATGAATGCTTGGGGCATAGCAGCGGAGCTTGAACGCACTGTAGCCGCGGTGCGCTCCCGAGCCGAGAGATTTGGGCTGTCGCTAAGGCGGGTAACGGTAGCGCCGTCCCGCCGCCTAGTCGGCAAGGCGAAGGGGAAATGAAGAAGAGGGGGAGCAATGGCCAAAATGCTCCACTTGCTGCTCGATTGGGAATACCCTCACTGGATGATGATGGCCGGAGCCACCCTTGTGGCGCTCGGGTTTATCGGTCTTGCATTTCATCGAAACAGGAACGTTGAGCCGGATCATAAGCCACCGGAAATGAAGGCGAACGGGAAATGATTTTCCTTTCCCGAATTAAATCAAAACACCGCCATTCAGCTTAACAGGCAAGTTTCGTTGCGGCCTCTCTCATTTGCCGATTGCCTTATTCGAGCGCGTGGAGAGGCGTTAGGGTCGTGCACAGGGTCCAGAAGTTCGTTGAGGTTAGTACCGGCCGGATAGGCTACGCGAAGACCGCCGCCGCGCTGTCTGAAGTCAGTAACGGCGTGGAGTGGAAACCGGACCCATCATTTAGCGTGGCCGAAGCTATTCTTGACGATCCAACGTTTGCTTCAGTGTTGCGAGCCGTTTTGAGCGACGGCCATGTCGTGGTGCCAGCCGCGGAGGCGAAGGGGGAATGAAGGCTGTCTTCTCGCGGGTGTTTACGCGGGCTCCGCGCGCTATAGCGTGGCCTTGCAGCTAATATAAGCCCCAAGCCGAAGGCACTCCTCACCGACTTTCGACGTCCTTGTCGATGCCTTGGGATACCGCGCTTGAGGGCGGGGTGTGTTGCTGGCAGGACCGTCGCGTCCACTCAAAAAATTCGCGAATATCTTTGTTAGCGGAGCAGCCTGCGAGGCGACACAATCTTTCGAAAAAGATGGTGCTAATGCCGGTCTGTTGCGAACTTGCACATTAAATTATGGTGCGGCGCAGCAACGAATCCCTATCTCCTAGGTTTGGCGCTCAACGAGGAGCGCCTGACAAGGAGTTGTCATGTCGCTAGTGCTGACCATCGCGAACGCGTGGCGCCCGTCTTTTTCCCGTTTGCAAGAAGTGGCGGACTTCGGATCAAATCCGGGCGCGTTACGTATGTTGACCTTCCTGCCGGATAATCTATCGCCAAGGCCTGCTCTCGTTGTCGTTCTTCATGGCTCAATGCAGTCGGCAGCCGATTACAACCGTGGTGCTGGTTGGTCGACGCTTGCAGACCAATATGGCTTCGCGCTGTTGATGCCAGAGCAGAGTAGGCGAAACAATCTGACCCGCTCCTTCAATTGGTTCGAACCCGCCGATACCCAACGCGAGGAAGGAGAGGCACATTCCATAATGCAAATGGTCGAGCGGATGGTGTCCGACCACCACATCGATCGCACGCGCATCTTCGTGACAGGGCTGTCCGCTGGCGGAGCTATGACGCTAGCAATGCTCGCTAGTTATCCTGAGGCATTCGCTGCCGGCGCGGTCATTGCGGGCCTTCCTTATGGGACAGCAACCAACGCTCGGGAGGCGCTGCGCAGCATGTTCCAAGCCCCGCCAAAAACCTCCCGCGAGTTGGGCGATCTTGTAAGAGAAGCGTCGCCAAACACAGCGGTCTGGCCAAGGCTATCTGTTTGGCACGGTAGCGCCGACCGAACAGTGAAGCCCTCGAACGCTACCGAGATCATCAAGCAATGGCTTGATGTTCACGGACTTCCGTTGCCGCCGATGTCAGAGCAAATCGTAGACGGGCAATCTCGGCAAGTCTGGTGGAACACCGACGGAAAGACGGTGATCGAATCCTTCACAATTGCCGACATGGCACATGGCACCCCTATTTCATCCTTAGGGAGCGGGATTGCCGGACCCTGCATGATCGAGGCGGGTATCTCCTCGTCGGATCATATCGCGAAATTTTTTGGGTTGAATGAACCGCGGATTGAAGCGCCAGCTAAAACGACTAAGCGACGAGTTCCGCTTTTCGAGGCCTTGAGAAAAACGACGCGCCCCCTTCGCATTCGCGCCGTGAGATCTTGGCGGGATGCGAGCGCAAGCATATCGAAGGTGCAGATCGCCATTCCGTCGATAAGGGCTCCATTGATCCGCGTGACCGACCCCCTCAATTTTAAGTTCGCCAACCATCTACGGCCTCCATGCTCCGCGTGCGGCAAGCCGCTGATATTGACGCAAATTCAACCGGATGAGTGGCCTGGTTTTGATCTGCGCATATACTATTGTGCGTCGTGCGGGTTGAACGCAACCGTCATTGGCCCAGTTGGCAGGATGCTCGATACAGGCAGTCTGTCCAAAAATTAGCATTGGAACCGTTCGGACTTTCACGGATGTTGGTTAGGCTTGAGGTGTCCGCCTCCCTCCAACCCCCAAATGTTGGTCCCTGCGCAGGCGGAACGGTCCCGGTTCGCTGGGGCCGTTTTCCTTTGGATTTGCCTCGCTTGCCGATGAGCATGCTTATGGTGATAGTTGCAGCCGACATATTCGGCATCGCGGAGTGGGCGACCGGCGACCACGCCGAGCAATCCCGGCTGTTTTATCGGTCAGCGTTCGGCATCGGCACCGTTGGGGTTGCGATCAAGGCTCTACTTGCTGGCTCTGGCCTGTGATGGCCGCGCCTTACGCCGCTCCAGCCACGATGCGTCTCAGTTCCAGCCCCACGCATCAAAGCGTGTCGGTCCGCTGCTGGACTAGGGCCTACTTCCGAGATGGGTCTTGGCCGTGTCAAAACGCTTCGCTGGGCAGGTGGGAATCTCGGGAGGTTGGTGACGCGTGAGGGATGTTCCGCTCTGACTATGCCCTGATTGCGGCCATCGGCGGCTGAGGACCCATGATGTTGATCACGCGGGTGAGGTTGTAAGCAAGCCCGCGACCTTCAGCCGCCATGATCAGCGCCTCGGTGGCGGCCTGCCATTGCGCGCTCTCGTGCTCGGCCTTGGGAAGCCGCGTGATGTAATCGGCGGCATCCTCCTTGAGCGTGACGAGCTGGCGACCGCGGGTTAGCGGGATTGGATCTTCAAACGCGCGCGACCAGCCCTTATCAGGCATACGCTTCAGCCGATTGCCAATCGGGCCGCACGTCCGCGGCGCGCCCGCCGCTTAGGCTGTAATAGGCGCCAAATCCTTCACAAGTGAAACTGCCAAAGAACAAGAAGAGCGTACCGACGGCTCCAGATATGGCGGAAAGCAAACCAACCATTTGGGAAATGGTCACGTCTTCCCCTTCACCTTCAGCCCATCTGCAATTGTCTCGGCCTGATTTTTCTCAAAATTACCTGCAGCTGTCTGGCACGTGAACCAACGGCAGTTTCGGTCCGTTCATCCGGATGCCGATCGCTCTTGAGCTGAGTCCCGTCAGCGCCAACCTCCGCAGATTATCATCGTCGGCCTGCGTCCATGGTCGAGAAGCGAAATGCTCGGGTTCTGTCATTGGTCTGATCGCTTTCTGGGTCATCGCAGATACTCGCTTTGACCTACCCCGCGCGATAGATGCCACCTTCTGCTGAGTCGGGGAATTAGAAAACTTAGCACACGAAAGCTGCCCATGAGGGCTTGGCGATCATAGCTCAGGGGCGCGCCGCGAGTTAAATTTTGTTACGGTCGTCTCTCGGAGGAGTTTTCGGCTTCGGCGGCGCTGTTGGCGTATCTCGAGTTCGGGCGACGGCGACGGCCTTTCGGGCCTCCTTCAAATAGATCGGCTCAATTTCCTTTGACCAATAATCTGGGTCGGGCGAAAAGCCGGCAATTCCGGTGTACAGAAACTCTCGCATTTGCTGGAGTTCCGACCCGCAGCGCGCCATCACAGCGACGCTGGCGGTTTCCAAATCAACCGGCTTCGGTGCGATGGCTTGCGACTATCAAGGCAGACCCTTAGTCTTTTGCTCAGCGCGCCCATCTCATTGCTGATGTTCTTCTTTTGAGACCCACCTTTTTGATCCGGCGGCGTTATGTCCAATTGAGCTAATGTAATGTTGTAGTCGACCAACCGACTAAGAGCGCCGCGAATGCCCACCTCATGAGACGGCGCGGCCGCCCAACGCCACGATTCCCAGAATACGCATTTTGCTGATCCCCGACCAGCCAGCATCCAAGCGCAACTGGAGGTCGAAGGCAAGCCCGCACGAGCGGCGTCAGCTTGCGCTTGCAAGAGCGCCGGGGGGATGGTCTCACGGTTTGAATTTATCGATTTCCGCCGCGACATCGTCGTCGGTAGCTTTTTCGGCGGCCACCAATTCCTGAGCAAGGCCACGCCGAAAATCGCGCTCCGCTGTTTCCATCAGCCCGGCTACCAAATCTTCCGGCACTCCGTCGATCGGAGCATCTTGATAGACTTCGGAGTCGACTGAATAAGTGAAGCCATTTGCCGGGATGCCCTCGATGAAAATGCGAACCTTCCAACCGTTTAACGTCGGAATCGCACGAACTTCGTAGACCTTGCCGCCGTGTTCGAAGGTCGTAGCCTTTTGCATCGCACTCTCCAACTGGCATGGCGGGCGCCGCACAAACGCACAAAACTTGTCAAATCAGCAAATCAGGCAGTCACAACCTCGCGACTTGGATTATTTTTTCGAGCTCATGGCGACCGTCCGCGTGGGCTTCCTGCTCGGTGGCGAACGATACCACGGAAGACCGAATAGGTTTCCCGTTCTCTCTGATGTCCCAGCGAAAGCGACCCGCGTGAATCGTGCAGGGCCGGGTTACAAGGTCATAAGGTTGCGGCGACTGAGCCATACCCGACAGGCGTTGCAGAGCAGTTATCCGCGCCCGAAATCTCCCGATCTCCTGAAGCGCGTTGTGGCGGTCCTGCCCCGATGGAAGCTTGCGAGCGGTATTGAGCAGCTTCGCGGCCATCGCTTCCAGGTCTTGCATCTCTTTTCTCGTTCGATCGGCGGATTTGATCGGGATCATTTTCCCTGCGCCTTCAGCAATCAGATTTGGTGAGATCTCCCTCTGACTGGAAATAGCCTGTCGGCGGAGCGATCGAGCCGCTTCTCGGTGCCGTGCGCGCTGTTTAGATGCCCGACCAACTCGCCGGACAGCCGATAGAGGTTGATCCCTTTTAGCTCGTAGATTTTTTGGCCGGCAAGGTCGAAGACTTCCCCGCCGTTCACCACGGCAACGTGGATGCCATTGCTATTGAAAATATTACCGCTCACGACCGACCTCCTATGGAGGGGCCCCGCAGCGAAGGCTGCGCCTATTGGCCGGGGATAGCGAGACAAATCGCGCGCTCGGACTATTTCCCCTTCGCCTTCGGCAGGTCGACGCGGTCCTCGAGGAATTCGGACGGCCCCTTGGTGAGCCGGCGCCGGCGCTGGGCTCGTTCTTCCGGCGGCGCGGCGAGGCGTTGTCGGTTACGCTTTCTCACCGATCGGCGCGCGGGCTCGAGGTCCGCGCTCACACCGCTAGGACCGGTCTCACGCCCGCCGGCTCAACACGGCGGGCTTTTCTTTTGTCTTTGCCGGGCGCGGCGACCGGCTTTTCATCCGTGTGCTCGCGGGGCGCCGACGACGGAACCGGCCGCGCAAATCTAGTGGCCCACCGTTGTTCGCACTTTCTCTGAATGTCCAAAGGGGTGCTGCTCATGACCCGGAACTCCGGATTCGCGGTCCTGCCCCCTTGGCGCTACGGTGAAGAGGAAAGTGCCCCGCCACCGAGCGCCATGCCTGCCGCCCAGCGCCAAACAACATAGCGGAATCCATCCTCACTGTTTTGATTCTAATCAAGTTTCGGTCGGATGCCTTGAGATGGCACGATCTGCGTGGGGCTGGCAACGGTCCCGCTCTTTTCAACTTGGATGGCGGGCTATCCACCCGGCAAGTCATCGTCGAGGGGATCCTGCCTGCCACCTGGCAGGCTGTTCCGACTTAGCGCATCAATCTCGACGATGTCCCGCACCATGTCAGCGCGGGAGCTTCCCGAAACTCCGCTAAGCAGAAACCGGACTGCCGCGCGGATTCTCCGCCTTAGCCAGCTTCGACCCGACCAAAATCCGAGTTAATATGCTCTGGCATGATGACGCCAACTCCCCGGGGCTTCAGCAACTTGTAACAAGGAATAGCCGGAAAGTGTAGCGGCAACGCCGACCATCAGCGCGAGATCGGCATCTGCGTCCGCAGGAGCAACACTCATGGTCAAACATGAACCAGAGATAAGGCGGGCGAAAGCCAGACTGTATGTTACGTGGTGCAACGTAGCCGTGCATAAGGCGCCCTGGACGACGGGACGCACGAGATCCCCGAATGGCGGCGGCATCTATCAAGCCCTCGAGCTCGCCGAGCAGGCACTACCCTACGAGGGCGGACTGTCAAAGATGCAAGACTATCCACCCCGCCGGTTCAAATGGATCTACGACGAGACCGGCAAAGCCGACGACTGTGTGAAAGTGCTCGACACCATCACAGGACAGTTGGCAATTTGGCCGCATTGGTACGGCTGACGAAACGCTAACGTGCGGGAAGTGGTCTTTATCGTTGCGGCTCCGTTTGCGGGAAGGTTTCAGCGTCGGTCATTGACTGGGTCCCACTCAAGCCGCGCCAAGGCGCGGGGCTCGGTCTCGCGCCACCTGGCCGCCTCGCTTCGTGCCACGCGGCCCAGGGCAATGAGACCCTGCGAGATGACGAGCTTGACGCCGTTACCAGCGGCTCGTTTGATCTCGGAAACCTTCTTTCGAGTATTGCAAAAGCCACTCTTCCGCTGGGGTAAGTCACGATCTTCCGCGCGCCAGCGCTGCCGGCGGCTAACCACGCAAGGGCGGCAACCGCGGCAACCAGCATAAGCCGGCACGGTCGCAGCAAAGCTACCGTGCCAACGCTCTCCGACCTCGGCATGACCAAGACGCAGTTGTCGCGCTGGCAGAAGAAGGCCGAGCCGCTGGGAAGCCCGCTCGCCACGAAAACAAAGGGCCGCAAACTTTTTGCGGCCCTTTGCTTTCCAGTTACGCGGACGCCTGCTGTTCGCCCTCGGCCGGGGGCGGCTCGGCCACGGTCTCGGCCGGGGCCTCGACCGGCTCCGAAGAGACGACGGGCTCCTGCTCGGGCGCGACCTCGACGGCCGGGCTGGGCGTCGGCTCCGGGGCCGGCTCTGCGCTCGGGGTGGTCTGATCGGGTTCGTCTGGTGCCATAGGTATTCCCTCCCTGAAGGGTGACTTTGCTAGACATGTGGATTGGAGTCGTCGCGTGTTGCCGGCGGGAGCAGGCAAGTCCGCAACGTGTCTACTAAGTGCACAATGCGATCCTGCCCGCAACAGGATTCGAATCTGCAACCCCGCGAAATCCGCAAACTTTAGTCGAGGCGTCCGTCCAGAGAGGGCGGTCAGCTTCGATCGGATGCTCTGACAGCCAGACTGCTACAGACTCCGGCTGACGACGCTCGCCCGATATTCCGGGTCGCTGGCGTACCGCTCCGCCATCCCCTTATCGCCGAAATGGCGAATGGGGATGCCGTGGGCCGTGACTGTCCACCAGCCCGCAGGATAGCTAGCTGGGGTGGTCGGTTACTCCGCGTTGATGCAACGCGCTGAGGAAACCACATACGCCGAGTTCGAGCGGCTGAAGTGCGAAGTAATCGAGCCTAGCCTCTCCCGCCACGACGGGCGACTTATCAAGACCACAGGTGATGGCGCGCTCCCCGATCGTTAAGAGAATGGCGTGATTGGTCGATCTTGCAGCACCCCATCGATATACAGGTCGATGCGCTCGTTGTAGAAGCTGAGCAGGTTTTCGATCTTCGGGCACTCGGGAATTGGCGCCGGATAACTCCACACGATGTCCTTGACGAGCTTGTCGCCCACCCGAGCCGACCAGTGGCGCGCCACTCCTTTATACGGGCAGCGGGTGACGGACTCGGAGGGCTCGAGCAGATCCATGCGCACGTCCAGCTTCGGAATATAATAACGGGTCGGCAGTCCAGTCTCGAAGAGGAGCATGGGTCGGCGAGTTTCACCCATTGTCGCTCCGTCGATCTCCACGCGCACGTGCCTCGAGCTGTGCAACGTGTCGACCCTTGTGTACGGATCTCGAGGATGAACGAAGACTTGCTCATCCTCCTCGAACCACGCGTCCATCTGATCCCAGTAAAACGTGAGGTGGCCCTCCAGTGCGGCTCGATGACCAGCTGGTTTGAGGTAAGCGCGGGCCGCGTTGTGAGTGATGCGATCCTTTACCACCAAGTGCCAGCAAATGGTGTCCTCCGCTTGCTGTGACTGCTCCAGACACTTCATCTGGACATCCGCAATTGGAAACCAGTAGGCCGGCGGTCGCTTCGTTTCATAGACGAGGAGCACGTGCTCGCTGTCGGCGATCAGCTTGTTACCAAAGTACGTCCGTACCCGGCGAGAACTACGCTCGATGTGTACTCCCTCCTTCAGCCTGGCCCGCTCCTCGGCGGCTGGAGCGACCGGTCGTGCGAGTGTCTCAGTCATCTCGAAGCTCCTTCTTTTGGACCATAGGCAGGCGTTTGTGACTGACGTCGGGTGCGAAGCATCGCGTGGGACCACTCAGATTACCCCGAGCGGGTGCGGTGACACGCGTTGATCAAGATCACGTCAAGCTTCTACGAGGCGCCTCGCTGAGACGGGAGTCTGATTGTGAGTTTCGATCACAAGGCGCACGATTTGGTAGCGTTCTGGAAGCGCCGCCCGCCTCGGCGGGACCAATGTGCCCGTTCCTACTCCACGTAGGCTTGGCACTCGATCTCGACCTTCATACGCCGATCTACCAGCCCCTTCACCTCAACGAGCGTAGAGACCGGTAGGTTGTCACCGAAATACGCGATGCGGCGCGGGTTGAACCCGTCCTTGCCATGCATGTCTTTGGACAGATATACTCAATCAACTTTGAACGTGGCCTGCCATGCCAAAAAAAGCGAAGTCGAAGGCGAAATCGAAAGCCAAATTGAATATCAAGAAGTCCAAGAAGGGCAGGCGAGCAGCGCCGCCCAAGCGGCGGAAGGTTGCTGTCAGCATTCCGGCACTGGAGGCTGCTGCAACGAAAGCAGCCGACTTCGCCGCCAAGCACGAAGCCGCCGCAGCGGAGTCAAAAGGCGCCGCGGAGCAACGTCGTTCTGACGCAGATGCGGCAAGGCAGGAGGTGACCAAGCTCGAGGCCGCTGCAAAGAAGGCAAAGCGCGATGCCGCCAAGAGTGCGGCTGCGGTCAAGGAGGCAAACAACAGGGCCGCAAAGCTCGACGCGCTTGCTAAAAAGGCCAGGCGAGAGGCCGCGGGTCGCGAAGCCGCAGCCGAGCGAGCAAGGCTTGCCGCCGCGGCGCTGGAGGCTGCTGCAACGAAAGCAGCCGACTTCGCCGCCAAGCACGAAGCCGCCGCAGCGGAG
>Ga0210386_10000644_pt1 | contig 32191 bp, 24 predicted proteins | sample IncBWH32OmetaG_FD_160091 | JGI IMG/M metagenome (GOLD analysis project Ga0210386, IMG submission 160091) | Forest soil microbial communities from Barre Woods Harvard Forest LTER site, Petersham, Massachusetts, United States - Inc-BW-H-32-O ...
TCTTGCCTTCGGCCAATTCCTGCTTGGCAAGCAAGACATCGCTGCCGCACCACAGGATAACAATCTTCTCCTTTCCCATGGCGCGCGCGGCCCAAAGAAACTTCCCCATGCTGATTCGGCCGCCCCACGTGTAGGCCAGATCGCAGCGGCGCAAATCGCTGATCAAAGAAGCGATTCCCCGGGCATTCAGCTGGTCATGAAAACGCACGTCCCAATTCTTGTCCTGAATCAACTCCGGCAATTTCTTGCAGAAGTATGGCAACCCGTGGATCAGCACGCGATGATGTCGGAATCCCGTCCGCGAATCCTCCTTTAGCGGAAGATCCACGGAAGCCACATTTCGCGGACTTTCTTTTACGGGGGTTTCATTTACTTTGACGAGATTCATTTTTTTGTGGATTCGGTGGATTCAGAAGCCTTCATCATGTGCAACGGAATTCTCAATCGCAATTAATCCGACCCCGCTGTGGCGGCCATTACCCGGGGGATTGCAATTTGCGGCGGGCGGGTTGTAGTGGGAACTGCCAGCAGCATTCCATCATTTAGAATGTATGACGATCCGCAGGATTCGCACGTGGCAAGCTCCGAAGAAACCTCCAGACGGATTCCACACTGGCAAACCCAGCCGATTTGCCTTGCCGGTACACCAACCATAAGTGCGTAGTCGGGGACATCCCGTGTCACGACAGCGCCCGCGCCTATAAATGCATATCGGCCAATCGTGACTCCACAAACGATCGTGGAATTTGCGCCCATGGACGCACCCCTCTTTATGAGGGTACGCAGATATTCGGATTTACGATTGACGTGGCTGCGTGGTGTCATCACATTCGTGAAAACCATCGAAGGTCCGCAAAAAACATCGTCTTCAATTTCCACACCAGTGTAAATCGAAACATTGTTCTGAACTTTTACGTTGTCGCCAATGCGGGTGCCCGACGCGATAAAAACATTTTGTCCAAAATTGCAGTGGTTTCCGATCTGCGTATCGGACATCACGTGTGAAAAATGCCAGATCTTCGTTCCTTCCCCAATCTCGCAACCCTCGTCCACGATCGCCGTGGCGTGCGCGAAGTGCAGTGGCTTCCGCTTTTCATCCATCAATACGGGCTGGCCGTGAGCATTCATTGACTGGCCCGCCGCATGCAAAATCTTCAGAACTTCCACGCCGTTTTCACCATCTGTCCTCGGCCTCTTCTGTTCCTTGATGCATTCCAGGAAGTGAGTGCACTCAACCTTCAGAGGCTCGTCTTTGGAAAGGTTAACGATTTCTCGATCAGCTTTTTTGGCTACCGGAACGCGATTAATCCAATTAATCCTGTGCGGGTATAGAACCAATTTTTCATCTGCCTGGGTATCGTCAAACACGGCCATTTTTTGATCGCCTACGATGACCAACCGCTGTTCCTTAAATGGATGCAGCCAGCTCACAAAAATGTGTGCTTTTACGCCAGAGCCGAAAGTCAGATTGGTTAAAGTAACGTCCGAGAGCGGGTGGTTCAGATTGCTGGATCCTTGCGCGGTTACTCGAGTGGGCTTTTCATTCAGCAGATGCAGAATGGCGGAGATGTCATGCGGCGCGAAACTCCAGAGAATATCTTCTTCGGTCCTGACCTTGCCGAAATTCAGTCTCGATGAGCTGATGTATTCCACCTTGCCAAGTTCGCCGTTGAGCAGGATTCTTCTTAATTCGACGATGGCTGGATGATAGTGAAGCAGGTGCCCGACCATCAGAATTCGCGAATGGCGGCGCGCAATTGCAACAAGCTCTTCGCCCTCCTCGACCCGCAGGGCCAATGGCTTTTCTACGAATACATCCTTCCCGGCAAGCATGGTGCTCTTTGCCAGTTGAAAATGTTGTGCCGCAGGCGCCGCAATCACCAGTCCCTGAAGTTCCGAGTCGTCGAGCATATCCTGGAATCTGGTTGTTCCTTTTACAGATAACTTGCCACTCATTTCCATCACTCGAGATTCATCCACATCGCAAATCGCGGCCAGGCTTCCCAGTTCCGCAAAATTGCGAACCAGATTTTGTCCCCAGTATCCGCAACCCACAACGCCAACTTTAGGAAAGGCATTTTTAATCATGGCTAGGCCTCTAATATGAGAATTCCGTGCCGATGGACGACGAATTAAATTCCAGGATTTCGATCAAAGGCGCGGGTTTGAAACACCTTGGATGTATGGTGCTGCGCTGCAGAAGATTTACAACCTGGTTTTATAAAAATCTGAAATTCCGCGGACGACGGCCACTTGCCTGGCAGAAGAAAGTTCCGGGTAGATGGGAAGAGAAAGCACTTCCTGGCATGCGCGCTCGGACTCAGGAAATTGTCCTTTGCCATACCCTAGATAATTGAACGCAGGCTGAAGGTGCAGGGGTACTGGATAATAAATTTCGCTCGGAATTCCCGCCGCTCTCAAAAAATCGCGCAATTCGTCGCGCTTTTTGCTGCGGATCGTAAACTGATTGAAGACCGCCTCGCTCCCTGAATCGGCTACGTGCGGCAACTTCACTTCTCCAACCAAACCATATGCTTCAAAAAGCTCCGCGTAACGCATTGCAAGCATTTGCCGTGCGCTAGTCCAATTTCCCAAATGTCCCAGTTTAACGCGCAAAATTGCCGCTTGCAGAGAATCGAGCCTGCTGTTCACGCCCACAATTTCATGCTGGTATTTCTTTCGGCTGCCATGAACGCGGAGCAAGCGCAATCGGTCCGCCAAAATCGCATCTTCCGTGGTCACCAGGCCGCCGTCTCCCGCACATCCAAGATTTTTAGAAGGAAAGAAACTGAAACAGCCGAATGTCCCAATCGTTCCAACGTAGCGGCCATTGTATTTTGCTCCAATGGCTTGTGCAGCGTCTTCAATCACAGCGATATCTTTTGCTTTTGCCAGCGATAAAATCGGGTCAAGGTCTGCCGGCAGGCCGAACAGGTGAATCGGCATAATGGCCTGCGTAGCGGAGGTAACCGCCGATTCGATTTGCTTCACGTCTATGTTGAACGTATCAGGATCGATGTCCACAAATACCGGCTTTGCTCCAAGCCTTGCTATGGAACCAGCGGTAGCCACAAACGTAAATGGCGTCGTAATCACTTCGTCGCCAGTCTGTATCCCGGCAGCCATTAACGCGAGCATGAGAGCATCCGAGCCTGACGCGCATCCCACCGCATATTTAGCCGACATCATCGCGGCAACTTCTTCCTCGAACAAACGGACTTCATCCCCCAGGATAAATTTCTGGCTTTCCATGACGCTCAGAACCGAAAAGATTACCTCTTCGCGAATCGTCGCAAATTGCGCTTTAAGGTCGAGAAAGTCGAATCCTTCTGAAGTCGCATCCAGGTTATTGATTAAGTGCTGTTGTCCGGATTGTGCCGAGGCTGACATCGTTAGTTTCTCCAAATGAAATTATGATTCGATAAGAATGACAAAATTACTGCATTGTACCAATGCGATAGCCGACACCGTATACGGCGATGCCATTTACCAATGACATGGCCACCTGCCCCATCGCTCTTACGGTTCTCTTCGCCCCGGATTCCGGAATGTATAAAATATCGTCAGGAGCCAGCACCACATCCGCGGCTTTGCCCGCCAGGATTTGATCGACATCCACAGGTACTTCCTGCCGCGCTGTTTCGCTTGTGGATTGCCGGATAATTAATGCGTGACGCGAGCTCGCCACCTGGCTGAATCCTTCCGCCAGAGAAACCGCTTTGACGACCGACAAGCCCGCACTCGGATCGGCGAGTGTAAATCCTCCCGGCTTTATCACTGCTCCCACAACGTAGACAACTTTCGCCGTGGACACATTCAGAACATCGCCGTTGCGGACTTGCACATTTCCGGACAGATCCCCGCCAGAAACCACCCGACTCATGTCAATAATCTGCGCGGAGCCAACAGCTGTGCCGGTCGCTTCGGCGCTGGCTGGCCCGCGAACCACGGTAATCGTCCCGCCCGCGCCGGGAAGCGCTCCCCCCGCCATCGACAAAGCGTCCAGCACAGTAGTCCGTTTTTGAAGTGGATAAGAAGCAGGCTTGAGCACAGCTCCAAGCACCGTCACGGTTCGACCGTGAGATTCCTCGATGAAAACATTGATGCGGGGGTCGCGCAATTGTTTGGCGTCGATTAAAGCTTGAGAAATATCACGCGACAGTTCGTTCGGAGTTCGCCCTTCTGCCTGGATGGGTTTGGTAAGTCCGCCCATTTCGATTGTCCCAGTATCGTTGACGCGGAACTTGCCTCCCCATTCCGGTGCGTCCGCCACGGACACCGATAAGATGTCGCCGGCCGCGATGGCATTGTCATTTTCGACGGCGCGCGAATTCGTCTTTACCGGCCCTTCGCTCTGCGCAAAAACGATTTTCACGTCAGCCGAAAAAAGTAATGACAATACAAGAACGAAAGACAATGAAATATTTTTGTATTCAGAAGCTTTGTGCATGAGTGTCTCTCTGCTTTGCGGTGCAAATGTTCGGAGTTCGATGTTGGAAGTGAAACTGTTATGGCGTGCTCGTGGTCAAAAACAAATTCGAGAACACGTACGGTTTCGAACTGGCTTAGGCACTCGCACCTTTGGCCTTATCGTTTTTATTCGTCTTCGGCCGCCGGGATTTCGAATCATTCTCGTCCCCGTGGGCAAGCGGGGCGTCGCTGGAAGAAGATTCCTGCGGAATGCAGTATATGGTGCGGAAAGAGTCTTCATCCGCGCCTCGCACATAGCCATAGTTATATTGAAAATCTGGCGACTTCGCATTTATGTCGTTCAGAACAACTCCCCAGATCGGCGCTTGCGCATCTCCAAACAATTTCGCGCCTTCGCCCAGCGCACGTCTCGTAGTAAATCCGTACCGGCCAACCAAAATCACCACTTCCGCCATAAGTGCCAGCAGACGCGCATCGGAAAATGGAATAACAGGCGGCGAATCGATCAGCACGAAATCGAATTCGTATTTAGCCTTCTCCAAAATCAACCGCATCCGCTCGGGCCTCAGCATATCGGTAGGGTCCGAGTCCGTTTTGCCGCTCGTGATCAGAGATAGCCCAGGAACGTTAGGCGCTGGCGTCAATGCATCTTCAAATTCAGCCGATTCGTTTAGCACATCCGCGAGTCCCGTACCCGGACCCACTCCAAATATTTTTGCAATGCGTGGACGCCGCAAATCCGCATCGATCAGCAGACACTTTCGTCCTCCCTGTGCAAGCGCCGTAGCAAGATTTACGGAAAGCGTAGTCTTCCCTTCTCCCATCATCGCGGATGAAATCAGTATCACTCGCGGCGGAGACCCTCCTCCGGACAATAACAGCGAGGTACGCAGGCTGCGAATCGCTTCGCTTTGGGCCAGTGGAGCATTTCCCAAAAAAGATGGACCCGGTGCGTGCACTTCAGTTTGAAAACCTTTGAGTCTGTTTTTATTCTCGTTTTTTCCAACCACTTCGATCGTAGGGATCATCGCTAACGAGCGCAGCCCGGCCCAATTCCTGATATCTTCCGCTGTCCTGACCTTGTTCTCAAAACCTTCCATCACAAAAGCAAGCGCGATGGAAAATAAGCAGCTCGCAAATGTGCCCGTTACAATGATGAATAATCTATGTGGTCCGCTCGCTGTTATGAGCTTGGGCGCCAGATCTACGATATGTATGTTGCTCGAGCGCAGACCAGCGTAAATTCCCGCCTCGCTAAGTCTTCCGCGGAGCGTGTTATACAGCTCTCCGTTCGCAAGCGCCTCGCTTTTCAATAATTGATGCTGCATCAGGTGTGAACTTGCCGCGCCCATTTGCGTCCGAAGCTTGTCGCGGGATTGCAGCACCATTTTTTCTCGCGACTTGGCCGCCTCGAAATTCGCGAGGCTGCGATTTACGACCCTGGCGCGCTCGCTCTCCACCTGCGAAGCCATTTCCGCCGATTCGCTTTCTAGCTTCTTGACATTTAAATTCTCGTCGCCGTATATCGTGCGGGCCTGCGCCAGTTGTGAACGGATATCGGCGTACCGCGTCAATAAATTCTGATAAACCTGGTCGTCATGCAGCGCGGGGAGCGAATCGCTCTGCCCCGCATCAATCATGCGTGCATAGGCTTCCGCCTCGATCCGGTTCGCCTGCGCATCGCTAAGCTGATGATTTTCTTCTGCCATGAGTTGGGACATCGGAAGGTCATGATCGTCGGATTCCACCAGGCCATATTGTGTTTCAAAGTTCGCTACTGCTCGCGTCGATTCTTCCACATTCTTCCGCAGCGTATTCAGCTGTGTTGAGAGCCAGCCGGACGATTCCATTGTGCTTGAATAGCGAGTTTTATAATTCTGGTCGATGAATTCCGTTACCAGCGAATTGGTGACAAGGCGCGCAAGTTGCGGGTCGTGGCTCGCAAAACTGACTTCGATCAACCGGCTGTTTCGAATCGGGGAGACCGAAAGCCGTTGTTGAAATGATTTCAATGTAATCGCTTCCAGAGTGCTGCGGTTTGCAAGCTCCATTTGCTCGCGCAGAAAGTCTCCTCTGTCATCTGAGACAAGAGAGGCCTGCAAATCCTTTGGTGCATTCCCAAATTTTATTATGTCGGCGCGGCTCACAAACTCGTAATTCGTATCCAGATGAAGCGCCCGAATGACGCGCATGGCCAGCGCTTCGCTCTGCAGTATTTGCACCTGCGTCTCTAGATAATCCTGATCGGGAGCGCCATTGCTGGATTCAATTTCCTGAAGCGTTTTGATTCCGGTTTCAAGCGGATCGATTTCGATCCGGGACGTCGGTTGGTATGTATTCTTTAAAAGGAGCGCGACTGCAATAATTGCAAAAGATAAAGTTCCGGCCAGTACGAAGATTAGTTTTTTTCTTAATTTCAAAACACGAAGTGCTTGCTCCCATGTGAACATGGGGTCGAACGAAGCGGCAGACGCAAATACGTGTGGCTCCGCCGAATTTGGCGAAATCATTCCTGGTTTTTCGCGAAAATGATCGAGTGGTTCCATATTTGTCTTCTACTTATTTGTCTTCTACTTATGAAGATTCGTATTTCGGCTGTCGATACGGAAATGATTTACGATGGCTATTACCGCCAGGAAATTACCCTGATATAAGTGAATCAGAGGGAGCCGCAATAGATTTCCCCTCGCCCACTCGCTCCACGGTTGAGATATCCACTTCAACGGCAATCGCTTTATTCAGCAGGCGCAGATTCATTACAACTCGAAATTGGTTTTTAAATCGCGTCAAAATCCCTTCAATGCCCGCCAGCGCTCCATACTGTATGCGGACACGATCCCCGGATTTGAGATACGGATGGGGCGTGACCTGGCTCGGATTCGCGGTCGCTTTAATAATAGATTCAATTTCCGCGTCCTCTATCTCGCACGCGCGCCCTCCGCTTTCCACCATACTAAAAACCCCGGGCGCTTTTAAAATCTCAACTTTTCTTTGTAGGTTCGTCTGCACAAATAAATAACAGGGAAACAATGGGAGATCGACGACCTTGTTCCGGTCCTGCCAGCGCCGGATGGTGCGATACACGGGCAGTAGAACCTCAATCCCCTGGCTCGCTAAATATTCTTTTGCCGTCTTCTCGTGCTGGTGTTTCGTGTAAACGGCGTACCACGCTGGCGATTGTGTCGGTTCCATAACCCCACTGGCTAGTTTCAATTAAACGTAGCTCCGCCCTGTGACCTACGGGGGACTTGCTTGTACGTGTTAAACAGCGGCGCGCGTGAAGTCTGAAATCCAACACACTAACGATGAGATTCCGGACTGGGGTTCAAGCCCAGGAGAACAAATCTCCAGCCTTGAACATGTAGTCAAAAGCAGCAAATGTCCCAGAAGCGATTCCCGGACAGGAACATTTCAATTCTCCCGACTCCCGCCCGAAAACAAAACAATACTGCGTTTCCTGTAAAACTCACTCTTCGAACATGTAATCAAATACATTCGCCTTGTTATTGCAAGATGAACGGACTGTCAAGATTAAGAAACCACCAACGATTTCTGTTAATTCCCCACGCCGCGACCATAATTTCCACAGGACGCGACCTCTTAATTTATTTTCCACAAATATTTCTGAGTAAATTACCGCAGGTGATTTCAATATTTCCTGTGGAAAATGATATGAAATTGAAAATATTTCTGCTCAGGTAAGTTCCCGACTGAAACTAGTACGAATCGTTAGCGCGCCCGTAACATAGTTTCGCAAAACTGCGTTCGCGCAAGAAGAGGGGATATTTTGGCGACAACGACGATTCCAGCTAAGCCAGGTTTCATTTCTTCGGTTATTACAGTGCTGGGTGGACAAGCAGCCTGCGCAGCACTTGGCTTAGTGACAGAAATTTGCTATGCGCGATTGCTGGGTCCTGCGGGACGTGGACAAATTAGTTTGTGCATGATGCTGATTGGTGTCGGCGTCCTAGTCGCAGGAATGGGTGGTGTAGCTCCTATCGTCGTCTGGGCCGCTGACCACACGAAAAAACCTTCCGATTGGTTGCCCTCCATCCTGACGCTGGGCGTACTTGGATCGGCCCTGGCCTGCACAATCTGGGCGATTATTTTCTGGCACGGGCATTTCGCGGCATTCCGAACCATAACAACGCCTTTGGCTCTAACTGTTCTCTTAACTATTCCGGCCTCAGTCTTTAGTGGTTACCTTACGGCGATTTTAGCGGGAACGGAACGATTCAAGATTCGTGCGGGTATCGCTCTCGCCGATCAATTTTCAGGGCTGGCTGGATTCGTAGTTCTCCTGCTAATTCTGGGGGCCAGCGCGGAAACGGCAGTTCTGGGAAATCTGATTGGCATCGTCATCGGCGGGATTATTGTCCTGTTTTTATTGCGAGACATTTTACCAACGACCTGGCAGATCCGTTCCACCCCAGATATTATCTCCGGCATTCGTATGGGCCTTCGAGGGCAACCAGGAAACATGGCCACCGCCCTTTATTACCGCTTTGACGTGTTCCTCGTAAGTTTTTTTCTTGGTCCGAAGCAAGTTGGACTCTACGCACTCGCGGTCGTGATCTCCGAAGCTCTGTGGCAAATTCCTCAAGCGGTCTCGTGGGCTCTTTTTCCTCGCACTGCACGTACTCAGAATGAAGGAGCCGGCAACTTCACTTGCCTTGTTATTCGGCAAATTTTGCTAATTGCATGTATTTCGGGAGTCGGTATTGCACTGGTTAGTCCTATTGCCGTTCCTCTTATCTTTGGGCAGTCATTTCGTCCGAGTGTTGCCGCAATCTGGTGGCTGATCCCTGGTACGGTTGCACTCTCTCTGGCAAAAGTAGTGGCCGCCGACCTTACGGCACGCTCCAAAACTGGCTACAGCACGGTCTTCGCCATAATTTCCTTGGGAATATCAGTTCCTCTTGACTGGTTTTTGATTCCACGCATGGGAATTCAAGGCGCCTCACTGACTTCATCTGTCGCATATACGACGGACGCAATTCTTTTTCTTGCGGCTCTAAAGCACGTCCTCAAAGTGAGTTGGAAAACGCTACTCGTGCCTTCGGAACAAGATTTCGAGTTATACCGGCAGGTATTTACACGAGGCCGCTGCTGGGTGCGTTCGGTGTTTATTCCTTTGGCAGGAACGGAAGGATCTTCTTAATCTTGTTCACACTTCGAAATTGGCGTACGCAAACTTTGCAAGTCAGGACATGGCAAGATCAGGTAACCTTGCCGCACTAATTCCCACCGAAACTGAAAAAACCACCGAACTAGGGCGATATTAATTAAAAACAACCTGAGGGCGGATCGCGGGTGCTTCTCGAAGCAGCAGCTCGACAGTGCAAAGGACGTAGAACATGGTGGACGAATCCACACTGTTATGCTCAGAGCCGGCTTGGGCGCGGACCTGACGGATCGTTGTGGGGTCAAATATGCCGGATATCATTTTCGCTTTATCCAGCACATCGAAATATATAGGTAACGGTTCGGGCATCCTGTTTTTTTGAACTCCCCCCGAACGCCCAAGCAGTCGGCGAATGACTCGCCCTGCATGATCCACTCGCATAGGAATTTGGGAAGCAACATAGGCCGGCAGTGTGGCCAGACTAAGGGGCTTCATCGGCTCGCCATCCTCACTGGGAATATTGGCAAGTTTTGGTGAAAGTCTTCCGATCACCCTTTGCATTAGTCCACGATTCGCCCGGTACTTCCAGGGGAGTGATAGACCGACACCCGCAAGTTCCCAGGAAAGAAATGGCGCACATGCATTCAGAAATCCTGATAGAGAGGCCAGGGTGTTACCTGCGCGATAGCAATGTCTCTGTAAGTACATCAGGTCCAATTTATGAGTGTTTGGCAGCGAGCCACCCTCCTCGCCGATAGCGCGATACGGAGCGATCATTGCCTGGTCATGAGCCTCAAACGTTTGAGCGTCCCCGCCGAAAATCCGAAGATCAACGCCGCGTGATGCATACGTTCTGTAAGCAAGCAGCGCATCGTAATTGACTTTACTCGTGCGGCCAATTGACATCATTTCCTGGGCATAAAAATATCCGCGAAAGAGTTCACCTGCCGGGGCGCCAACGTGTGTTTTCCACTGGTATTGCCTGGCGTAAACGCGCTCGGAATGCACACGGTCCCAAATATGGTGGACCGGGAAATTGCCGTCTCCGCAAGTGGCGGCGCGCGATATTTCTTCGAGGCTCGCCTGCTCCGATGGAAACCGGTCCACTCGAGTTAGCGGCCATCCGCAGCTTTCAGCCACTCGGCGCGCGACGATGACGTCGGGAGACCCTTCAGGGTCAGCGACTCGGAAACCGAATTCATGATGCCCCCCACCTCGCGTAATGCTTTCGACGGCAGACGCGATCGCTCGGGTGTCATTGCCTCCTGTAAGATCGAACCTCACGGGGCTGGCGGCCAGCAAGCGGCTAACCGTGGTCTTCAGTTTGTCCGTCACCAAATCAACAGAATCTGCATAGCTGATCTTCTGCGTCGGTACATAGGCTGAATATGGTTTTTTAACGACGGCACGCCCGGCGGCCAGGTCGAATTCAAGATACGTGGAACCCATCAAACGACGAACTCCCGTGAAAAGTGTCCGTCCAAAGGGAATGTGCGTCCCGCGCATTTGGGCCAGAATACTTTGGCCATCGAGGGAAGCTCCGAAATAATTCGCCAGGCGCAACGCCCGGTTGCTGGCGGCGAATTCACCGTTAGCCTCGGCAAAAAAACTTGCCCCTATAGCAAGCCGATCTGGTTGGATAGCTAGGCGCTGGCGTTTGGAGTCGTAAATAACGGCAACGTAATGGCCACCGAAATCACTATTGAGTGGAGGCACATCGGAATACAATCTTTGGATCATTTCGCGGTAATCGGCAGCGCAGAGGCAGGCAGATGAAGTAGAAATCCTGTAACACCAACCGAGAATATAGACAAAAGATCCGCGAAATTCAGGTTGATCCGTTTCCTTCCACAGACTCGAAGTACCTGAAACGTTATCTCCTATGCATGTCACTTGAAAATTGCGTCCCCGGAGTTCGATTTGCCTGTTTCCGCCGTCCAGCGCCCATGGAGTGTGACTTATGAAGGCAGATTCATACCGTTCTCCAGTAAAATTGGCGGCGCTCACCGTTACAAAAAAACCGACAGACATCATTCCTCCGCAAAACGCAATATTCAACTAGTTAGTCAGAAAAAGAAGCGTAACGAATGGCGACCACTGGAACATTACAAATCAAAGAATAAAAAGTGAACATGTGGCTGGCCGGCAGAGTTGTCAATAATTATTCGAATTGACTCTGAGGAGTCACATTCACGCATGTAAGCTTACTGGCCTGGAACTGAATTATGATTTCAACGTCGCCGAGTAACATTCTAGAAAGATTTGCATCACCCTCCCTCACGAAGTTTGCAAGGTGGCTGGGCGGAGCATGTATTATCACTTTCATCTGCACTTCAATAACATTGCCGCCATTCAAGTTCGGTGGTTTGGACATCTACATTAAGTTTGAGCAAGTTCTTCTTCCTGTCGTCATTGGAGTTTACCTTTTGCTGATGCTGGCGGGGGCAGCGCGACCGATTCGCCTTAATGGCCTGTTCGTTGCCGGAGCAATTTATATGCTCTGTATCCTCATCTCGATCTGGTACGGCTCTGAAGTGCTCGGACAAGTCGTAATCACCCGCGATCTCTTTGAACTCCCAAAGGTATGGCTGCCCGTCATTTTTTTCACGATGGCCTATGAAGTCGAGTGGTCGGAGTCTGCGTTGAAAAGGCTATTCGTTTTTTTTGGATTCGCCATCGCTTTCGTTTGTTTCTACGCCTGGTCGCAATGGGCGAACCTCAGCTTCACCTATACCTTGAACCAGCTCTATTCCGCCGGAAATCACGATGACGCGTTGTTCGGAGCGCGCCGCGTTTACGCAACAGTTGGGAATCCCAATATTCTGGGAATGGTGATGACATGGGCCTTGGCGGCATTCGTCATGGCGGCCATTAACCGCATCGGGAACTTCGTATGGAATATCGTTCTTACATTGGGCTGCCTGGTTACGCTTGCAATGACCGGATCGCGATATGGTTTAATTACGGGAAGTTTTACATTCCTTCTGATTCTGCTACTCCCTTCGGCCTCTCCACAACGGCGCAGAACTCAGTTGGGATTTCTAATCGCGCTCGTACCGATTTTAGCTTTCATGTTCACGGTTGTAGCCACTTCGAACCAACATACTCTTGAGCGATTCCAAACCTTGCGCAATCCGTTGCAAGCGGACTCGCTCCGCGAGCGGCTCGACTCACTTTGGCCCAATGCTTTGTCCGATATAGCGAAGTCTCCCTTCTTTGGACGCGGCCCCGCCAAATCGATCTATACGGGAATTATTACTGACTCTGAGTATCTGGACGTGCTCAAGCAATTCGGTATTATTGGTTTTTTCCCCTATTTTGCTTATTTTCTGTTTCCTCTTTATATGATTTCCAGAGGTATGCTCGACAGCCGGCGCGCGGGACATTCGTTAGAGAACCTACTGCCCGCAACGGTCACTACTCTGCGTTTGAGCTTGGTAATCGTTATTACGGTCATTATCGTGAATATCGAAGGAAGTAGCTTTTACAACGTTCCTCTGCAGGCATTCCTATGGATGTGGATGGGCGTAGGCGCTCGCTGCGCCATGTCCATCCGTGAAGCTGCCCTAACATGCGGTTCGATCGCGGCACCTGTTCGCCAGCCCGGATACACCGGACCTGCGAGCCCAAAAGCGTCGCTCGTTTCGTGACCAGCGGCGAATAGCCGCAGATATAGCAGACTTTTTGCCACGCTGCGAACGCGCGACAAGCCAGATGTTGAAAGGAGGTTGTCCTGCGCGCATTCATTTGACATGTGCGCTCGGACTTTGCAATGGCCATGGAAATCCGCGAAGTTCACGAAGAAATGATTGCCCCTGTTAAAAAATTCCTGGGCGATCGTGAAGGATTTCGCGATCAAAATGAATGGGATGGATTGTTCAACTATTTATGGAAATTGCAAGGCTATCCCTATGGATACGCAATTCTGGATCAAGGGGAAATGGTCGGTTTCCTTGGCACAATCTTTTCAGAGCGCGTCATTGCCGGGACCAAGAGAATTTGTTGCAATACGACGTCCTGGTTTGTGGAGGATAAGTACAGGGCTCAGATGTTGCCGCTCCGCCTCTTTGCGCCCATTCTGCGGATGAAAGACCTGCTGATCACAAATTTGTCTCCCACAGTCCGCGCCGGCGAGATTTGCAAGGCGATGGGTTACCAGTATTTAGACCAGGAGCAAGTTGTGGTTCCGGTCATTCCCGGTCTTGCATCCATGCTTGGGATCGGGAGACGAAATATCGTCTTCAGTTTCGAACCATCCGAAATCCAGTCACATTTGAATCCCGATGAGCAGCAGATCTTCGCGGATCACCGCAATCTGCCCTGCAAGCATTTCCTGATTAAAGAGCGAACCGGCGAATATTGCTATGGCATAGCTACTTCGAATCCAATGGCGAAATTTCGTCACCTAAAGGGAAATTGGCTGAACATCTGCTATCTGAGTAATTCCGTGGTATTTGCGAGAGCTTTTCCATTGATCAAAAAGGCGTTGTGGACCGAAGGCAGATTTTTTGTGTTGCGGTACGATGCTCGTTTTTTTTCGAGCAAAATTTCGCAAATTGCTGTGCGAAGAAGCAAACTTCGGCAATACAAATCAAAAGAAGCCGTTCCCTCGCCGATCGACAACATTTACTCAGAATTAGTAACCTTCAATAAGTATTGAGAAATATTAAGGGAGGAAGTCCAACAATGGTTTGGCTGGGGGCGGCGGCAGTATTCGTTTTGTTTGCAGGTGCTTGCTGCTTTTTGGCATTGCTCATTCGCTACGATATGACGCCTCGTGCAGCGCTCTACAAAATTTCCAACCGTCTAGGAATCGATTCCAAAAAAGTAAACCCGGAGGAACAGTATGGACCCTACAAGCGACTCAAACCGCTGAGGCCGGGACTTCAGAGGCCAGTTTTGTTGAACCTTGAGACGTCCGACGGATCAGGCCAAGCGGTTCATCCGGATGTGGCTTACATCGGTGGCGGGTTTGGAGCAGATAAATGGACTTACTGGATGGCTTGCACGCCCTACCCATACGGGAACGCTTACCATGAGAATCCGGAAATTTTTGCAAGCCATGACGGAACGAATTGGACCGTCCCCAGCGGACTCAAAAATCCACAGGTGCCTTCTCTTCAGAGGCCAGGAGACCACAATTCAGATCCCGACATTCTCTTTTACCAGAATGAATTATGGCTTTTTTATCGCGAGACACTTCGCAGCAAAACGCCGAATGAAAACCGAATCTTCCTGTTGAAGAGCGTCGACGGAATACACTGGTCTCCTCGAATGGAAGTTTTAAGCGAAAGCCAGGGGAAAGAGTTGCTCTCCCCTGCGGTCATTCATAACGGAACCTGTTTCGTCATGTGGACGATCGAAATCATTTCCGGAAAACTGACACTGATGCGCCGCTGCAGCTCCGACGGGGTGTATTGGATGGAACCGGTGCAAGGAACGCTTACAGGTTTGCAGGCTCCTCAGTCTGTGTGGCATATCGACGTCATTCAAGAGGAAGAACAACTCAGCGCGGTACTGGTAAGTTGCGTGGGGATGGGTGGCGCTGGCGCGAAGATTCATTATGCTGCGAGCAAAGACGGCGGCTTGAATTGGACCGTCGACGATCTTCAGTTGGAACAGAACTATGAGTTTGAATCAGGATTTCATTATCGCGCTAGCTTGCGTCGGCGCGCTGAGGAGGAGAACCATTACGACTTGTGGTACACCGCGGCGACGCAGAAGCGCATGTATTCCATTGCGTATTTGAGAATGGTTCGCGAGGGAAACAAACTGCTGCCTATTTGTATTGGCCGAACCTGAGGCGTCATTGCAAATCGACTTCGCGGCTGAAGCACTGAAGCAAATTGTATCCATCCCAGACCGTGCTGAAATTCAACGCCGCGCCAATCGGCACAATTCGATCAACGGCGCGCGCAGGCAAACTGAGTGCTAATTGGCGCAGTTCATTTTTTTGGAAGCCACAATAAGAAACTGTCTGGTCTCTTTCCGTCAGCAGAGATGCGATTTGGATTAACTCATCGATTTCTGTTTCAAAAAAAAGTCCTCCGCCACATTCCACTTGCCGGAAATCCGAATTTGCATCCTTCGCGAGGCGCATTCGACTCACAGGACCAGTGACATCTGAATAGATCTTATCGGTAAAACCGTTTCCAGCAGCGACGCAAGCGGACACATATTTATTCAATCCAACGATTTCAGGATATTGCTGGCCGCGCCTTGTAAGTTCGTTCGTGACCTCATGCCAAAACAATTCCTGGGCGGAATCGCAGCTTGACGTGCTTCCGACCCATACAACCAGGCGGGGTGAAGAACACGCCATTTGGTCAAACCCGTAAGCATCGTTGCAAAAGCGCACAGCAAGATTTTCGAGAGCGTCTTTTTCGAGGCGCAAGATTTCCCCGGCGTTCAACACTGCAAGCGAAAAGCGGTTTGCAAAAACAATTTCGTTTGCCAACGGGTTCAGCGGAACTGCTCGCAGGTGCCGCACGCTTTCATCGCCGCCCCAAAGCACACGGACCTGGCAGATTCCGGAGAGTTGCCGGGTGATCGCGTCATCCCGATCGTAAGAAAGGATCAAGCTTCGATCCACAATCGGCTTAAATCTCTCCAGCTCCAAAACAAAGTTGAGTCTTGCCAGGAGCACGCCCACCTGTTCCCTGCTTCGCGCGGAAAGCCGGACAATATTTGCATTTCCCGCCAGCATGGAAATAAACCACGAGTAAAGAAAAATAGAATCGACATTTGCAGGCGCAAAATGCAACGCAACGCCGCGCGCCAACCAGATCCGGTCGCCGCAATTTTTCTCAAACGCATCGCGCAACTCTACTGTGTGGGCCTTACGCATCCAGTGCGCAACAGCAGCCATCTCGGGAAGACTGCGCATGACATTGTCCAGCAGGACGGATTTGGAAACGGCGTCGAGGAACTCAATCACCAGAGGATCGAACGGAGGTAGCGCGCCGCTCTCCATCAATCGATCAAGCTGTGATGCATATGACAGCGAATTTGCAGGAAGCAGGACGGAAATCATGATGGCCCTTGATGCGTGTCGCTGCAGCCTCGAAGCTCAGCGGCAGCCAGCCGCCCGATTACAGTAAAAAATGTTCCCCGCCGGCCGCAGGCACAGCCATCGAGCCTGTGTACGACGCCCAAGTCTTCTGTGAGCAGGGCATGGCCGGGATAGCTGCGCGGGATGGTGCTCAAAGTTTCAATCAAGCCAACCGTGCCTGGGATTTGCCCGGCGAGAGTTCGTGGGTCGCGGATGAGGATTTCAGAATAATCCGCCGCGTGGAAATATCCTTTTTCACATTCCATGTAGATCGATCCAGTTTGCTCCACAAGTCCGTAATAATTATAAATATCGCAAATTCCAAGCGACATACGCAGGCGCCTCTTGAACTCTTCGCCTGAAACTTTACTTGCTTCGAGTTTTTTCCAACCGCCGCCGTGAATCAAAATGCTATTGCTGAAGTCAAACTGCTGGCCGCTTGCTTCCGCTGCGCATAAAAAATATTGCCAAACAATCCAGGTAAAACCGAACAGGAAAATGCGCTCACCGCTGTGCTTCGCCAGGAAATCCCGAATGACATTCCAATCCGGAGCCATGTTTCCGGATTGGAGAGCATAGGCGTGGTCCGTTCCAAACTGCGAAAATCCTAGAATTCCAGCGCCTCGAGCTGAAAATGAGTCGCGATTCTTCAGAACCCCGGGCTCATCCAGGATCAACATTGGCAGGCGTGAATTTCCCAAGTACGACCGGCCGATTCGAATGAGAGCGTGCGCCTGCATCCTCGCGGTTTCCTTGTCCAAAAAAATGCGTGAAGGCCGCTGGCCGCTCGTGCCAGACGATGTAAGAGTCTTGACAACTTCTTGCCTTGGAACGCTCAGAAGTTCCATTTCTTTAAACAATCTCACCGGGATCGCAGTCAAATCCGCCAGTTGCTGAATTTGTTGACCATCGCTCCGTATAGCCTTCAGGATTCGCCGGTATGCACTGCAATGGTCTGTGTGAAACGCCGTCAAGGAAATCATTTCAGCCAGTAATCGCGGCATTTTTTCCGATGGCGGCTCAACGTAGGGATTCTCTGTCAGTGCTGCCACGCTATATTCGGACGGCATCACAGCCCCTCCAGCCGTGTTAAAGAGGGGTAGTCAATCTTGCTGTTCGGAAGGCGCGGGAGCGCGTCGAGTTTTACGACGCGAAATGCGCTGGGGTGAATCTTGAGCAAATCCTTGAGGACACCATTCACAATCTGTTCGTTTCCGGAAGCCTCGAGGGCAACGCGAACCTGGTCGTCTGCTCCAAAACAAGCCGCCAGTCCACCACCATATTGGCCGATTAGGCCTTCGATCTCATCGAGGCTCACCCTTTTGCCATAAACTTTCAGGAAGCGCTTGAGCCTTCCAACGATGTAGTAATACCCATCTTCATCTATCCTCGCCAGATCACCAGTCCGCAGATAACCGTTCAGTTCGTCACCCTTCGAGAGGTCATTGCGATCGTCCGCGTAACCCAACATGACATTAGGACCCTCGTAGAGTAACTCCCCCGTTTTTTCATCAAGAGAAAGAGTGCCGCCAGGAATTGCAAGACCAATGGAGCCCACCTTTTCGCGAAGCCGTTCGTGTGGGACATAGGAAATACGCGCAGTCGCTTCCGTCTGCCCGTACATGACAAAAAAGCGCCACCCGCGCCGGGAGCTCAATGTTTCGACCAGGCTGATATGTTTTGGGCCAAGGCGTCCACCAGCTTGGGTAATCGTGCGAAAGCTGCAGAATTCTTTTTCCAGCATTCCCGTGCGCAGCATAATTTCGTAGTGATAGGGCACCCCGGCCATGGACGTGGGATGGTATTGCGAAACAAAATCCCAAAACTCTCTCTGCATGAAGCTGGAGGTGGTCATCAATAACTGACCTCCTGCGAGCAGATGAGTGTGAAGCACCGAAAGCCCGTACGAGTAAGACATAGGCAGCGATGTAATGGCGCGGTCGTCGGATGTAATTCCCAAATAAGAAGAAATCGAAACTGCGTTGGACTGTAAATTCTGGAGGGAGAGACGCACCAGCTTTGGGCTCCCGGTGGATCCTGATGTAGGCAGTGTGAGCGCGAGCTGCGGATCGATTCGCAGTTTGGTACGCGAATCAGAAGAATGCATTTTTCTCACGAAAAGGAAACCGTTTACAATTTCATTCACCACATAACCCGGAACTAATGTCTGTTGGGGTGCGAAAACCCAGTCGGGGGAATATCGCACGAGCATCTGATGTAGAAAGTCAGACTGAAGGTCTGCATCGAGCAGGCAAACTGCTTGTTCACTACGGAGCGCACCCAGGTAAGCCATCAGGCATTGCGGTGTATTGCGGCAAAGTACAAATCCAAATGTTTTCTCCTCGCGAATGGGCAGAGACTCGGAGAATTGATCGCAACCCTGGCGCAGGTCGCCATATGTCAGGCGATGGCCTCCTTCGCAAACAATGGCCGTCGCGTTCGCAGGAGGATCGAGCGTCCAGAAGCCTAGAGCCACATACCTCCATCCACGCCAATCACCTGGCCGGTTACGTAAGACGTGTAATTCGAGGCGAGCATGCAAATCACCCTGGCAACTTCCTCCGGCGCGCCCAGGCGCCCCATTTTGATGGAACTTTTCAATTCCTGCAGTTTAGGCTCGGGAATATTAGCAATCATGCTGGTCTCGATAACTCCAGGCGCAACGGCATTAACGCGGATTCCTTTCGGAGCCAGCTCACGCGCGGCGGATTTCGTGGCGCCAATCACCGCGGCTTTGCTCGCCCCGTACACGACCTGGCCCTCATTTCCTGTGCGGCCAATAATGGATGCGATGTTGACGATGCTGCCGGACTTCTGAGCCGTCATTAAGCGCGCGGCAAATTGCATAATCTGGATAACCGAAAAAAGATTCGTCTGCATCACTTCACGAATCTGCGCCGAGCTAATCATGCCGAGAAATGCGTCCCGTAAAATGCCCGCGTTGTTAACGACAAAATCGAGTTTCTTGGTGTGCGCGTGAACTTCTTTGAACGCTGCACTGAGCTTTGCATCGTCAGATACATCGCAGGCGATCAATTCTGGTGAATTTCCACCGGCTGACTCAATTTCCTGCGCTGTCTCCGCCAAGTCTTCAAGCGAACGCGCGGTGAGGATCAATGTTGCGCCTTGCCTGGAGGCTTCCACAGCCGTGGCGCGGCCGATACCCCGTGAAGCACCCGTAATCCAACCTGTCGAACCTTCGAGAAGTTTCAAAATTGAACGCCATATTTCACTAAGATGCCGCGCGCTTTATCGTAAGAAGAGAGATCGAGAATATCGTCTATATCCATCATGATCTCAAAGGTGGAATCCAGACTTGCAATCAGAGACATATGCGCGAGCGAATCCCACCCTTTGGTATTTCTATACTCAAGAGCATTCGTAACTTCGGCTTCTGGAATATTCAGCCCACGCGCAAAGGCGTGGCGTAATTTTATTTCGCTCTCGGACATCGGAACAACTCCTCCGTATCGATTACAGTTTCATCGGGTTGTGAGGCAGATTGCCTGGATTCGCTAACGGCAGTCAATTATCCCGGACCAACATTCAGTCTTTTCGCTTGCGGCGAAATTATTGCTCGGTTGACATGGCTCGGTATCCTGTGGACGCCGCTTACGACAGCCAAATTGTTTGCTTCAGGGCGGTACTCTAGGGAAAACAAGTTGCGGGTAAAATAATTCTTAATGAAGAATCAATGAAGAATCAAACATGGCGATGCGGTCCCCTTGGCCTCGTAGGATGGTCCGAGTTTCTTGACTCGCTCCCACTGTTGAGAGGATCGCTTATCGGTTAATTATCGTGTTTTTCAGCGTTAACCCGACTTTTTTGGCAAGAAATCCGCCAATTTTGGTCTCGTTATGTCAGCAAACAATTCGGAATTTATTTAAGCAATTGAGCCCGTCATCTCCTTTGAAGGTCTAAACAATCGAGGAGGCTCTCATTTGATTAACAATCTGTAACAATTCAAGAGGGCCGTCAGTCACAAATCCAGCCAAGTCATCCAATCTTGACTTAAGCTTCAGCTTACCTTCATCGGTGATAAACATCACCCCCATATCCTGCGTCCCCAATATCTCTACTCAGCCTTCAATCTGTGCTGGAGATAATTCAAATGAAACTAGACGCAGGAAGGAGTTGTGAATGAGGTTCATGTCCCCACGAAGTGTGTTTTGTACCTCGATCCTGGCATTGGCACTAGCGATTCCGGTGATCGTCGCTGCTCGACCTCCCATTACAACTAACCCAGTTCCCTTTCTTAATCCGATCGTTCCAGCGGCCACGGTTCCCAGTGGCACTGCATATACACTCACGGTGACCGGCACAGGTTTCGTTTCAGGCTCCGTTGTAGATTGGAATGGAAGCCCTTTGGCCACAACATTTGTTAGTGGCTCCAAATTGACCGCAACGGTCCCTGCCGCAGACACTTCTGCGCCTGGTACGGCTGCAATAAGTGTGATAAACCCGGCGCCCGGCGGTGGGACTTCCAATCAACAAACCTTTGAAGTGACCTCGGCCGCGGCCCAAATTTTTTGGAGCACACGTGATATCACGGGCAATGTCCCGCTGACCTCCTTCGTCGTGGGTGGTGATTTCAATAAAGATGGCAAGTACGATATCGCCGTCGCTGCCGGAGCATCCGTATACGTGATCCCCGGAAATGGTGACGGAACATTCCAACCTGCAATCGGGAGTGCCGGACCGGCCAATTCGATGATCACGGGCCTGCACGTCTACGATGTGAATGAAGACGGCACGCTCGATCTCATTATCACAGGAAGAAAAGGTACGACTTCCTTTGTGGCCACGATGATCGGTAACGGCAACGGAACTTTCCAGTCGCCTATCGAGACTGATTTTTCGGGACTACCCTCAGCCAGCGCGGTTTTTGGCGATTTCAGTGGTGATGGATCACTGGATTTCGCTTTCGTGACAGCCACGAGCGTACAGACCATGGTCGGCAACGGCGATGGAACATTTCACACGGGCCCCAGCTCGCCAATCAATCTCATCGGAACCAACGCAATCGCGGCGGGCGACTTCAACGGAGACGGCAAGCTTGACCTGGTTGCCAGCGTTTACGATCCCTTTACAACTGGCTTTTTTGAAATCGCCGTGTTGCCAGGAAATGGCGACGGCAGCTTCGGCTCCCCCAACGTGGTCCCAGGATCGGGAACATCGTATGTGGGAGCAATTACGGCTGCTGTAGGCGATTTTAATGGTGACGGAAAGCTCGACATCGCTTCTGCCTATCAAACGGCCGGTCCGGTAAACGAGGGATTCGTCACGGTCTCACTAGGCAACGGAGATGGCACTTTCCAATCAGCCTACTACGTCCCCAACGTGAATAACATCACTACGCCACTCTTGATTGGCGATTTCAATGGCGATGGAAAATTGGATCTGTCTACGGGCGGATTCTTTTATTTCGGGCAGGGCGATGGGACGTTCCCGACTTCAAATGGATCCACGGGAGCGCCAACATTTGTCCTCGCCGGCGATTTCAACAACGACGGCCAAATGGATGTTGTCGATGAAACTGTAACGCTGCACGGTTCAACGACGCTAACAGCTATCGGATTGGAACTTCAAGTTTCGCCACTGCCTGATTTTAAAGGTATCGTAGGTCCGTTAAACACCGTACTTGTGCCGGGTGGAACGGCTTCATTCACTGTCAACCTTCAACCACTTTACGGGTTCACGGGAGATGTCATCCTCGGTATGACTAATCTACCGAACGGTATCTCTCCGAGTTACAACCCTGTTACGGTTCCTGGTGGCTCGGGCTCATCAACCATTACACTCACGGCTTCGAATGGCCTGCAGCTGGGCAACTACAACCTGACGTTGTCCGGTAACTCCGGGACATTGACCCACAGCACGATCGTGCCTGTGGAAGTGAATGTTTCCGCTGGAGATTTCTATGGGACAGTTAGCCCGACCACGCAAAATATCGCGCCCGGCCATACCACCAGCTACCAAATCACCATGTTCCCAACGGGCGGGTTCAACGCCAATGTCACGCTCAGCGTCTCGGGCTTGCCTGCCGGGGTGACTGCCAGCTTTAGCCAGAATCCAGTTATTGGCGGATCTGGGCCGACCACACTCAATGTAACAGTGCCCCTAACGTCGCCGCAGCCACAGATTTATTCGTTCCAGATAACCGGGACGAGCGGCATTCTCACTCACACTACGACGGCTTATCTGGGTGTCAGTTCTTCCGGAGGAGATTTCACCGGAACGATTACGCCGACTCAGACCGTTGCAGCCGGTGGAACAGTGACATACTTCGTCGCATTGTCTCCGATCAGCGGTGGGGCGGGAGACGTAGGTCTGACCGTCAACGGATTGCCCGCAGGCGCGACGGCGACGTTTACTCCACTTACCATCCTGGGCAGCAACGGCACATCCACTCTTTCCGTTGTGACAGCTCCGGGAACTACCCCGGGAAATTACGCCCTGGTTATCTCGCTCGCGGGAGCCGGCGTAATTCACCTGGATGGTGTCAACCTGACTGTGACGGCGCAGTAGTTTTAAGAACATTCACAGTCACTTGAAATAAATGTTGCAGCTTCTGGCGGCGCGCTCGATGAAAGAGCGCGCCGCCGTTTTTTTTAAAATGCTTCATGTCCGCAACAGTGCAAAGCAGTGGACGCGTTTCTATCAATTGATAGGTCTGAGGCTGTTTTCGGGGCAGGTGCGGCGAGAAGTTACTTTCTGGATTGGATGAGGTACTGCGCCTTGCGGGCGGCATCCAGTTGCGCACGCTGGGCGATGTGGCGGTTTGTGGACTCAATAAAATCTTCAAACGATTCCTGGATCTCCGACGTGATTTCAGAACTGGCGCGGCGATACGTTTGGGCCATATCCAGTTCGCCGAACGTCCACGTTACCGGATGAATTAACGCGTGGATGCGCTCTTCCTTGCCTAGAATTTCCATCAGCGTTTCGCCGCGCCATTTGAATCCGCTGTCGGAAATGTAGCGAACATTGTGCATGAGATCGTGGTTGTAGGCGTCCACGTAATGCTCGTTCAGGTCTCTAAGGAGTGAACTGGAAGCCGGCATGTGCTGTGCAATGGATTTGATTTCGATTTCCAGAATTTCTTCAAGCACTTTCACATCGCGCAATATCCCTTTAAACGGATCGAATCCCCTGCTCTCAAAAAAGTTTGTTTCGTAGTGCAGGCCTACTTCAAAGCCCAGGGAAACCATTTTTTTCAATGCGTCCCAGTGAGGGGCCGCTGCGGGGTTGTAATACGGCGAATGCAACAGAACGTAATAGGAGGAAAATATTCCCATTTCATATTCAAGTTCCGCCATGGCCAGCGCATACCGCGGAGAGACATCGATGTCATGACGTATCAACAAAAATGGATCATGCGAAAGCGCGCCATCCCTCATTTCGGAAACTTTAGGAAATTCGTAACCGAGAGATTTTGCTTTCTCCAGAGTCCGCGCGTACATTTCCAGCGAAAAAGTATCACTGAGAATTGGTAAAAGTGCTTTCGCCTGCGCATTCATCCATCTTCCCCTTTAAATGAGCCCCATTTGGTATCGCCATGGCCCGGGTTCGAGCCGGATGCCGCGCTTGCGTAAAAATTCCCGGGAAGAATCGACAAAAACTCCGGAAGAACCATTGAGTTTTTTTGCCAGCAGATTCATCTCCGTCACATGAGAAGGATTTGCAGCGCCGGAGGATTCAAATGTCCAAAGGACATTTTCGTCGCCGGCCCAGAAATCGGGTCCCGCTGGGCTTGCGGATTCCGCAAAACCAATCTGGTATTTCTTCTTTCCATGAAACACATCAAAATTCATGAAGGGAAAAGATTGAATTGGAGAAACGGCCGTACCCTTGAGGCTCAGCAATTCGTGAAATTGGCGGATCATCGTTTCTGCAATCTGCAATTGTTTGGGGCGATCGATGGACCGGGCTGCATCGCGTATCACCTGCGCGGGAACTCCCATGGCCAACTTCCCATTCGGAATCGCGGAGATAAGATAGGAATTGGATCCCAAGATCGAGGATTGTCCGATTCTCGCGCCCGCGTAAATTGTGGAGTTCATCCCTACCTGTGAAAAATCTTCTAGCACGATGGGCGCGAAAGTATTTTCATTTCCTTCGAGGACGGAGTGGCCAATGTTGTGCGTGACCAAAATGGCGCGTTGCGTCAGGAAGACTTCTTTCCCTATGAGTACGGGACGGCAAATGTTTATAAACAGATCGTTGCCAAGATAGACATTGTCGCCTACCACGAGCAGAGCCCAGGGATCGGCATGCCCTCCTCCGCCAATCTGAATGCGGCTGCCAGCAAAAATGTTCTGGCCAAATATCGCTGTGGCGCCTCGAACGTTGAGCCCTTCACGAAAACTGGAAAGCGCGCCGGCAGCGAAACGCTCGCGCAGAATAATGCTGCCGTTTTGGCCGATTTGAACGCGGTCCCCGATTTGAATTCGCGGCGCAACGATGACGGTCCCTTTGCCGATGAAAGTGCCTTCGCCGATATCTGCGCCGTGCGCGCGATACAGATTGCATTTATCGACCGATTCCATATTCCCGATGCGTTCCGCGTCGTTCCGCAATCGATCTAGAAATGCCTGTTCCATACAGCCTGAGTCTTTATTTAAAAAGTTGGAAAAATTTGCCGGAAATGTTACTCCGCTCGTTGAAATTCCATTTAGCGCGGAATGCAATAGATTCTGTGCGTTAAAATCACCCGACGGCGACTTGATGTAATCCAGCACATCCTGCTCGCGAATCATGGAAGTTCCCGCGAAAGCGCTCAGCGGGATCTGCCTGCTCTGGATCAATTCAAGCGCTTTGTTGCTGAATCGGGTCCCGGATGGGCCGATCGCCTCAGGAACTGTGACCACGGACCTGCTGACAAGTAGAAATTCTCGCGAACTCGTATCAAGATCCGGAGAATTTTGATCGCCGATATACGCTACAACGGAGCTGACCCGAATTTCTTCGCCGGCCTGCACCTTCAAATGAATTGTCCCCGTGGCGGGCGATAACAATTCGACCATCGCTTTGGACGTTTCGATCTCAGCAATGTTCTGGCCTTCGTGAACTACATCCCCTTCGCCCACAACCCAGGCGATCAATTTCACGTTTTCGTCATTGATATTGATGAACGGAATTTCAACCGCAGTGACTTTAGACATGGCGGCTGAGTTCCCTCATTTGGGAAACGATCGATTCGGTGGCAGGCAATATTTCCTTTTCCAGGGGGCCGCAGGCAGGAATGGGATGCTCGGGCGGAGAGAGTCTCTTGCAGGCGCGCAGAAGTCCCGGCGAGAATTCGGATATCTGTGCAATCAATTCAGACCCAAGAGCGGCAAATGATTGCCCTTCTTCCGCGATCAACAATTTTCTGGTTCGCTTGAGCGACTCAATGATGGGCCGGGGATCAAGCGGGTAGATCCGCGATGGACAAATAACTTCCGCCACTATTTCAAGCTCATCGAACGCGCGAGCTGCCGCCTCTTCCACGTAAGCGAGCATTCCCCCGTAGCAGAAAACAGTAATTTCAGGGTTGGCCAACGGCCGCAATCGGCAGGTGGGAAAGTGTTCGTCGCTAAGCTCAAGAACAAATCCATTGGGAACTGGCGAGCCGAGGCGCGAAGTGTATAGCAATTTATTTTCAATGACCAGAGTGGGTCGATCCACGGTCAAAAACAGTTCATCGTAAATTTTTCCGGGATTAACTCTCGAATTAAGCGCCACAACTTGCGTATGCGGCGTGCCCAGGAAATGTTTTTCAAGGGACTGACTATGCGTTGGGCCGTAGCCTCGGCGCCCTCCCATCGGGGTGCGGACAATCAGCGGCACGCTTACCTGATTGTTATACATATAGCGGAATTTCGAAGCGTGGTTAATCCACTGATCCGCGATCAGTGTAAGAAAGTCGCCGAACATGATTTCGCAAACTGCAATGTAGCCCCCCAGAGCCAAACCGTTTCCGAGACCGACAATCGCAGCTTCGCTGATGGGCGTGTTGCGCACACGTTCAGGAAATTCGGCGCTCAATCCCTTTGTCACCTTAAAGGCGCCACCGTAAGGAGATTCAATATCTTCACCCACGAATATGAGGCGCGGGTCGCGTTTCAAGTTGCGGCGTAAACTCTCGCGCAGACTGGCAACAAAAAGTGTTCCGCTTTCCGCTTCGGTTAAGTTCTTCCAGGAAATCTTGTCTGGAAAAGAATTTCCCCCGTCTTCCGAATAAGATTGCGCGTATGGACTGGCCTCCGCGACGGCGACAGCAACGTCCACATAGCCTTTGGCTTTTTCCAAAGCGCTGCTGTCCTCTTCAGGACAATTTTCATAAAACATTCGAAGCGGATCGCGCGCCCAATGCGAAGCTATCTCCTCCGGATCACGGTCGTCGTCCCCTTTGGAGTGGGGCATGAGCCGGTAGGTATCCACTTGGAGAAAAAATGGGCGCCGTTCATTTCGAACTTTAGCAATACATTCCGCCGTTACTTCCAATAGCTGTTCCGGTTCCCATGTGGAACTGCATCTCACGGGAATATCGAAGGCAGCTGCACGCGCAAGAATATTTCCGGCAAGATTTTGTGTCTGCGGCGTGCTTTGTGAATAAAAATTATTTTCCAGCACAAACAGAACCGGCAAATCCCATTTACTCGTCAGGTTAAAAGTTTCGTAAACAACGCCCTCGCCAAGGGTTCCGTCACCCAGGAAAACAACGGCAATATTGCCCTGCCCTCGGAGTTGCAAGGACATGGCAAGTCCCGCTGCAACTGGAGCGATTCCACCCTGCACACCATTGCTGAAAAACCCGTTTCGAGTGTCGCAAAGATGCTGACTTCCCCCGCGCCCACCGCATACGCCGCTTGCTTTGCCCATCACCTCGGCGATAAGCCCTTCAACGTTACCCGTTCGAGCCAGAAAGTGCCCGTGGCACCGATGGTTGCTGAATAAAATATCTCCAGCCTCGAGCGCGCGAGCTACGGCTACGCCAATCATCTCCTGCCCGATGCACGTATGAACGGTGCCAAACAATTTGCCTTCCGCAAACAACCGCAAAAGGCGATTTTCCACTTCTCGAATTATGGAAGCGGTGGCAAAGGCCTCTGAAAGTGCGGTCCGGTTAGAAATTTCCTGCATTTAGCGGCATCCACCCCGCAGAGAAACATTCGGTTCGCTTCAAAAACCAGCTATTCTGACGAACCTCGCTCAAGTGACAGGTTTCACTTATGCGGCGAGTGACTTGAGACTGTACGGCAGTGATAATTCCGGAAGGTAAACGCAGAATGACAATTTATTAATAGTCATGGGGCGGTGTGGGGAGAGTTGGTTCCCAAATATTACAATTCGTAATTAAACTGACAAAAGGCGCGTCGCTTACCCGCAAAGAGCCATCGGGGCCCTGCTTCCTCCTTGGGTCTGCTCTTCCGGCAAATTCGTTGCGTTTAGATCCAGAAAATCATACGGTCCGCGAACCATCGAAACAAATCGGAAATTGTCAGTTGATTATCCGGCTATCGATACAGTACATAAGGAGAACACATGCGAGTTGCTATCTTCTTATTGGTCTCAACCCTTGCCCTGTGATGTATTTCCTCATGTGGCGTTGGTGGCGGACGCGTCGGAGTTGGCGTCAATCCAGACTTAGTAGTTACGATCACGAATAAACCGAGTGGCATTCCGCAGGGAACCTTGTTGGTTTTCAACGCCACCGTTTCTGGTGATCCCTTGAACAAAGGTGTCACGTGGAGCCTGATATCTGGGAACGAAGAGAGAACACTCACCAACTTATCCCCGTTTTCAGTAACTTATAACGCACCAACGATGCCGCCTTTTCCCATCAACCAGAATACTTTGTTCGCCAGTTCGGCCAGCGATACCTTCAACGGTGATACTGAGGTGTTCAGCGTGACGATTCCCGGTTTGGCGACGACGATCACCAATAAAATTTCAACGATCAATTCAGGCGGCCAATCAGTAACGCTGAATGCGACAGTGACAAATGATCCGAGAAATGCGGGGGTGTATTGGTCCATTACTACGCCAACCACGAATTGCACGGGCGCTTGCGGGACTCTGAGCAGCCAGACGCCCTTCAGCGTCCTGTACACGCCACCACTTACCTTCCCAACCTCACCTTTCAAGATGCCGTATATTCAGGCGAATTCGATAACGGACCCCACTGAATTCGACCGGAATTCCCTCACAATTCATTAAGGTGCGCCGAACCCATCGAACATAGATCTTCATCAATGGGGTTTCACGGCCACATTCCGAGAAGTCGACATATCTTGACTTGGCAATGCTATGCAATGTCTTGAGGGTCAAACGCAGGACGGGTGGCCCGACCGTTCGCATTCCCAAGAAGAGTTTCGCAGCGCGGTCAAATACTATTTCTGTACCTACACTCGGGGTTAAGATTTTGCACTTCAGGTGCCCCATCCTTGACGCTACTTCAAGGGTGGAGATTTTGTTTCAACTAGCCCACATGGGAGTCAAGACGAAAACCCAGCCCTACAAAATTCGTAGGACGGGGCACTCCAAGTTTTAATTCAAAGCCCGGGCTATTGGCCCTAACGCCAAATTTCCCCGTAGGCCATCTACTTGCCCACCGACAGAATGGAGAATGAATCCTTTACCATAGGGCCGCGAGCAACTCGTCCATTTGAGGGTGGCGGAGTCCCAGCGGGAGGAGGATCAAACACAGCGGCGATCAGCATGATGTGGTTTGTCTTGCTGTCAAGCGTGAGCGTTTTAGCGCTCGGCATCGTAATCAGATTTTGTTCCACGGCGAAGCTCGTGGGGCTGTTTTCCTTAATCACGGTGAGCGTGCCTTCGGCGTGCGAACTGAACGCTTCCATCGTGGCAGGGTTGAAGACTGCGCCGTCCGTGACGCCGCCGAGCGGCAGTGTCGTGATGATGTTGCCGTCGTCGGCGTTGAGGATGACCATTACATGCGGATCGCGGCATGCGGCAAAAAGGACGCGATTTTTGGCGTCGATGGCCAGCCCGGCACACGTGCCACCCTTGCCGGAAACATCGTAATGAGCAGTCACGGTCAGTGTCTGTACGTCGACTACCGCGATATTTCCTTTATCTTCGATATCAACATATAGGTGACCTTTGCCGTCAGTGACGGCCTGTTCGGGAGCCCCGCCCAGATCGATCGTACCAATGATCGAACCATCTTTTGCATCGATCACGGTTGCGTTCGGCGCGGAATGGCTGAGATCGTAAACCCGCTCGTTAAACGGGTCGAACAGAATGCCGTCCGGGTTGCCTTGGACATCGATGCTCTTGATGACCGCAAGAGTTTTTGAATCGAACATCACGACGGGTTTGCTGGTTAAAAAGCCGTGATTGTTCTTGGGGTCGACAACAGCTCCATGTCCGTTGACATTGGGGATTTCGCCGGCCGGTTCCAAGGTATCTAGGTTGAAGACGGTGATTCGGGCCGTCGGGCCGCTGCGCGGAACGTACAACCTGCGGCCCGCAGCGTCGGCGAAAACATAATCAAAACCTCCATCGCCGCCGACTTTGACTGTTTTCAGCACCGAATAGGGGCCTGCGGTTGGGGCCTGTTGGGCCAATCCCAGGGACGCCAATATAGCGATCCCTGCAGCAAGGACAACGGGCAAGCAAAATCGTCGCATGACATGCCTCCTCGATTAAGCGAAAGACGTACATTTCAGACTTGAAACTGCGACCGAATATACACCGAATTTGGCTTTTGGCGAGTCAGTTAACTAATGAGGATGGATGCTCTCCCTGGGGCGGTTCGAGCCTCATTCCGATCAGACCTGTCAGCTCAACCGGTCGATGCAACTCCATTTGGTATAAATCTTTTCTCTAAAGGCGGCATTTATGAGACTTATGCGACGGGCAAAGCTTTCTGAGCAGCGCCGGAATAGCATGTGGAGGCGCTGAAAGGCCGTGGCAGTCGTTGCATAAGCTTGGACAGGCCTTCAGCAAGGAACATCTGTCCATCCAATTCATGCTGGCGCGGCAGAGCCGATTGCACCCGACATCACCCCCTCACTCCAACTATTTCGGTCTCAGAGCCGTCTGCCCAAAGTGATAGGCCAAATGATTGGTGCGACTCAGCAGAATGGCAAAACGGTTGCGCAACGGTTCTTTCAGAAAATCTTCTTCAGATACGGCAGCGTGCTTCTTTAGCCAGTCAGATGACGAGAAACCTGCAAAACCCTCGGACAATTTTCCGTTCACTTCTCTCCAGGCTTTCCGAACCGACTCGACCGACGGAATTTCGCCCTGCGTCTTATCGGGATTGGAAATGAACGCGACATCAAACTCAGGATGGAGCCGCCGCCCAATACCCAAGAGAGGGAGCATTGCGTCGTGAACGGCCGTTAGATGTCCCCAGATATAAATCAGCCGGTTTTTCCCCGGCGCGATTTCTTTCAGGACTTCTTCGTCGCTAAGGCCGGAAAACATTTTGTCAGCTCGTTCGATGTTTCCGTTCCATCCGTTCAGCGCAACCGCTACGTACAATTCGTCGTTCGTCATGACGGTCTCCTTTTGCGTTCTTATTTGATCCGCGAGCTCGGCTGTAAGGCCGGTAATCAAAACAACGTCCAAGTTCAATAGGACATCCAGGTTCATTTAAATCTTTTTATCAACCTATCAGAAATATCAATTTTTCAGAACCGGTCCCGAGCTGCACACCGGTAGATTGCGACCAACGTAATCGTTGGAGATCAAGCTCAGCTCATCGGTCATTGGAGTTCCTCGACATCAAAAGTTGGATCGAAATCCATCCTCTAAAGCTGAGGCAAATTCGAGACATCCCATCCTCCACCCAATGCTTTAACCAGGAGAACGCTGGCATCCAACCGCCGCCGCAGGATATCAATGGCGTTTCGTTCATTGGCAAGCTCGATCGTCTGCGCGGTAATGACCTGCAAGTAGGTGTCGACCCCACCCTTGTAACGATTCGTAAAAAGTTGAAGAGATTCCTGCGATGATGCGACAGCCTGTTGTTGTTGCTGTGTTTCGTTTTCGAGAATGCGCAAGGCGGCAACATTGTCTTCGACTTCCTGAAACGCCGTCAGCGAGGTCTGACGATACGTTGCAACGGCGGCGTCATAGTTCGCACGTGCCGATTCGGAAGTCGCGCGACGACGCCCCGCGTCAAACAGTGTCTCCGCGAGGGCTGGACCCACAGCCCAGAACGCGTTTGGCCCATCGAGCAAGTTTGCGATGTGCGTGCTTTCAAACCCGGCGGTTGCACCCAGAGAGACAGTAGGAAAGTAAGCCGCACTCGCGATTCCAATCTGCTGGTTGGCTTCCTCCACTCGGCGCTCCGCCGCAGCGATGTCTGGGCGACGTTGCAATAGTTCAGATGGGAGGCCAATCGGAGTGCTCGGAGGTTGGTAGTTAAGCGACGCAGCTGCGAGGCTAAATTCCGCGGGCGGCTTTCCGATCAGGATCGCAATGGCGTGTTCGAATTGCGCACGCTGCACGGTGACATCGGTCTCTTGTACGCGAGTCGTGTCCAACTGGGTTTGTGCTTGCGCCAGATCGGCCTTCGGGGCGACCCCTCGATTGAAGCGATTGAGCGTGAGCTGCACGTTGTC
>Ga0210386_10000646_pt1 | contig 32142 bp, 32 predicted proteins | sample IncBWH32OmetaG_FD_160091 | JGI IMG/M metagenome (GOLD analysis project Ga0210386, IMG submission 160091) | Forest soil microbial communities from Barre Woods Harvard Forest LTER site, Petersham, Massachusetts, United States - Inc-BW-H-32-O ...
TCATGGGAAGGGCGGAAACGATAGAACTGTTTTCCGCCCTTCCCACAAGACCTTGAAAATCGATGAAGCCGATTTTCACATTCCCACAGCCACGACGACGACTAGCTGAACAATCTTTCCACTTAAATGACCGAAAAACCTGTCCGAACAAACGGAGCCACCGCATCTTTGCCCTCGGCCCTAAGTACAACGCATGGTTATAGGCGGCTGAGACACCATTGCGGGGAGTGTGCGCTAATTGCAGTTCGATATGGTCGTGGTTGTAGCCCTGTTCGTGCAGCAAGGTTTGGAATCTACCCCGTTTTGATAATATACCCGGAAATCTACCCGGTTATCTCGGTGCTTCCCAATGGATGTAAATGAAGGCTAGTGGATCAACTTTCCACGTAACCGCCAGAAAATAAACGGGTAATCACTGTTTTTATGGATTGTCTTGGATGTTATTGGAAGGGGTTCTGGCGGAGAGAGTGGGATTCGAACCCACGTTAGAGTTTCCCCTAAACACGCTTTCCAAGCGTGCGCCTTCAGCCACTCGGCCATCTCTCCAGTAACAGCTATCTTGAATTTAACACAGGCGTTGCCCCCTGAAAGGGCGGGTACAATCGGGAAACTGCATACCTTTCAGGCTCGACGGATGCACTCTCCCGACACGCACATTTTCGACGAACACAGCGGTCCGGTAGACCTGCGCGCGGAGTTGCGCGCGTTGCTGGCGTTGGCCATTCCAGTGGCGCTGTCGGAGATCGGCTGGATGACGATGAGCGTCGTGGATGTGGTGATGGTGGGCAAGCTGGGTCCGGCGGCGATTGGCGCAGTGGGCCTGGGCAATGCGATCTACTACGCGCCGGCGATCTTCGGTATTGGATTACTGTTGGGGCTCGACACGCTGGTGTCGCGATCGTGGGGAGCGCGGGATTTCGACGACTGCCATCGATGGCTGGCGCAAGCGATATATATCGCGCTGGCCTTCACACCGGCGCTGATGCTCTTCATCGTCGTTGCGCGGCCGCTGTTTACTGCACGCGGAGTGGATCCGCTGGTGGGCATGTATACGCGGTCCTATGTCGGACTTCTCAATTGGGGCACGCTGCCGCTGCTGATCTATGGCGGGTTCCGGCGTTATCTGCAGGGGGTGGGGTTGGTGCGGCCGGTGACGTTCGCGCTTATTTCGGCGAACCTGGTGAATCTCGCCGGCAACTGGATTTTCATTTACGGCAAGCTCGGAATGCCTGCGCTCGGCGTCGGCGGATCGGCTATCTCCACGGTAGTATCGCGGATTTATATGGCGGCTGTGCTTGTCTATTTTGCGTGGAGACATGAGCGGGGGCGCGGGCACCCGCTCTTTGCGCACTGGCCTTCGCCGGACTGGAGGCGCATTCGCGCACTGCTCAATCTGGGCGTGCCAGCAGGATTCCAGGTGATATTAGAGATGGCAGCCTTTGGAGCGGCGACAATTATGGCGGCGCATCTGGATCCAGTCGCGCTTGCGACTCATGAGATCGCGTTGAGCTGCGCGGCGTATACATTCATGGTGCCGCTGGGAATTTCGGCGGCCGCAGCGGTTGCTGTGGGGCATGCGATCGGGGCAGGGAATCCGGCACGTGCGAGAAGAGCGGGATGGATGGCGGTGGGACTGGGCGTGGGCTTCATGATGCTGACGGCAATGGGATTTCTGGCGATACCGCGGCCGATCATGGAGATATACAGCCGCGATCCGCAGATACTCGCGATGGGCGCGCACATTCTTATGATTGTGGCTGCTTTCCAGATATTCGACGGATGCCAGACCGTGGCGACCGGCGCGTTGCGCGGACTGGGCGAGACGCGGTTCCCAATGCTGACGAATTTTGCGGGGTACTGGCTGTTTGGACTGCCGCTGGGCGCGCTGCTTTGCTTCCGGTGGAAGTGGGGACTCGCGGGCCTGTGGACCGGACTTACGCTTGCGCTGATTGTGATCGCGTCTGTGCTGCTGCGCCGCTGGCAAGGCGCGAATGTGCGTGCTCCCGGATAAGTGGGGAGTTAGCGGAGATTGAGATGTACTGATCTGGGGACTGGTGACTTAGTGTTTGGGTTTTTTGGTGATTTTTTTTACCAGTTGGCTCAGGGTGGTCTGGTCGAGTTCTTTTTCGACTGCGCGGGCCACATCTGCGAACACCTGGTCGAGGGCCGAGCTTACTTTGGACTGCGCGCCGGAGAATGAAGCTCCGTGAAGGAGGCCTCCGGTGTTGAGAGCGATATGGATATCGCTCAGTGTGATTTCTTTTGCGGGACGTGCAAGTTTCGAGCCGCCGTTCGGTCCTTTCTGGCTTTCAACTAACTCCGCGTGTTGCAACAGCGAAAAGACACGACGGATAACCACGGGGTTAGTGTTGAGTTTGCGAGCAACGTCCTCCGAGGTCTGCAGTACATCCGGTTCGGCAGCGAGCAAGACGAGGGCGTGTACGCCGGTAGCGAATCGGGTATTGATGGCCATGATGCCACGCTAACACAGGTTTTCCGAATTCCGTATGGCGAAAACTTGAGGACGCGCTCCGGGGCGTTGATTCATTCTGCTTGCGGTGCGCTGATTCGGCGATGGGATCGCGTGAATTTGTTCTCTTGATTGCATCATTTCACCGGTGAAAACGGTATAGCATCGAAGTTCCTTCATTCTGTGGTTTCATGTTAATTCAGGAGACGGGCGAATTTTGCAGATTCTTTTTGTCGGCGATATTTTCGGCAGCGCGGGCCGGCGCATTGTGCGCGAGCACCTGCCTCACGTGGTTATGGAACGGCGCGTGGACCTGCTTGTCATTAATGCCGAGAATGCGGCCGGCGGATTTGGCATAACTCCGGCGATCGCTGAAGATCTCTTCGACCTGGGCGCCCACGTCCTCACAACCGGAAATCATGTGTGGGACAAGCGGGAGATTATCGAGTACATGCAGTCTGCGCCGGAAGACAGTGACGAGCGTCCGCGAAGATTGATACGCCCGGCGAATTACGTTGCGGGAACTCCGGGCTACGGGGTCTACGAAGGCGAGTTGCCGGGCGGGCAAAAGTACGCGGTCATCAATTTGCAGGGCCGCGTTTTCATGGCAACGAATGACGATCCCTTTCGCATCGCGGACAAGCTGCTCGAGAAGATCAAGGCGAAGGTCATTCTGGTCGACATCCATGCCGAGGCGACTTCGGAAAAAGTGGCGATTGGCTGGTATCTCGATGGCCGTGTGACGGCCGTGCTGGGCACGCACACACACGTTCCGACTGCGGATGATCGTGTGCTGCCGGGCGGTACGGCCTACCAGACCGATGTAGGCATGAGCGGTCCTTATCATAGCGTGATCGGCGTAGAAAAAGAGCTGGTGCTGCAGCGATTCCTGACAGGCATGCCGGGAAAGTTCGAGGCGGCCAAGGGTGACCCGCGCATGGCGGCTACTCTGATTGAGTGCGACGGCAAGACAGGACGAGCGATTTCAACGCAAAGGTTCTTGCTGGGGGAGTAGGGTTTCTTTTCTCTACTCTCTACGGTTGTTCTGATTTCTCAGCGTCGGCCTCCGGTGTGCCTTTCCTGGGGCGTAATAACGGGAAGAGAATCACGTCGCGAATAGAGCTGGTGCCAGTGAGGATCATGGTGAGGCGGTCGACACCGATACCTTCCCCCCCCGTAGGGGGCAGGCCATAGGCGAGGGCGCGAACGTAGTCCTCGTCCATCTGGTGTGCTTCGTCGTCTCCGCGGTCGCGCTCAGTTAACTGCTGTTCAAAGCGCTTGCGCTGTTCTTCCGGGTCGTTCAGCTCGCTAAAGGCATTGCCGACTTCGAATCCTCCAATGTAGAACTCGAAACGCTCGACCCAGTCGGGCTCGTCGGGCTTTTGCTTGGAGAGCGGCGAGACAGCGAGAGGGAAATCGTAGATGATGGTGGGTTGGATGAGGTGGGATTCGGCTAAGCCTTCGAATAACTCGGCGATGATCTTGCCAAGTGATTGTTGCTGCGACAGAAGATAGTGAATCGTAGTCAGAAGGTGTATTTCTTTGGGGTACTTGGCCGTGCTCAGATCGTGTGGACCCGGCCCATCAAGCCTCGATAAGTTGTAAGAGGCAGTATCGACAAGAGTGCCGAGAGCATTCGCACTCTCAAATTCGTTCATCGTTGGCGTAATCCCGGCTTCGTTCGGCCAAAATTCAATGATGGCTTCGCGCATCGAATACCGCCGCCACTTCGCAAGGTCGATCTCATTCCCGTTGAAGTGTGCGATAGTTGTCCCGTTCACTTCCTGCGCGACGAACTTGATGCACTCTTCGGTGAGGTCCATCAAGTCCCAGTAGTTTGCGTAGGCCAGGTAGAACTCGAGCATGGTGAACTCGGGGTTATGCTGCGTGGAGATTCCTTCGTTGCGGAAGTTGCGGTTGATCTCGTAGACGCGGTCGATGCCGCCGACGACGAGCCGTTTGAGATACAGCTCAGGCGCGATGCGCAGAAAAAGATCGAGGTCGAGCGCGTTGTGATGTGTGGTGAAGGGCTTGGCGGCAGCGCCCCCGGCGATAGGCTGCATCATCGGCGTTTCGACTTCGATGTAGCCGCGGGAGTCGAAGAATCTGCGCAATGCCGAGAGTATCTTTGCGCGCTTCACAAAGACCTCGCGCACTTTGATTTCCGCAGGCGTGCCTTCGTTCAGCAGCGTGTTCATGAAGAGATCGACGTAGCGCAGGCGGTAGCGCAGTTCGACGTCGGCGAGGCCGTGATACTTTTCAGGCAGGGCGAGCATGGCCTTGGCGAGGAAGGTGATCGTCTCGACATGCACGGTGAGCTCGCCAGTGCGCGTGCTGAAGAGATAGCCAGTGACTCCGATATGGTCGCCAAGGTCGAGCAGTTTGTACAGCTCGAAGGCCTGGTCGCCGACAGCATCTTTGCGGACGTAGATCTGGAGGCGCACACCGTTCTGTTGGAGCTGCGCGAATCCTGCCTTGCCTTGGGCGCGGATAGCCATGATGCGTCCGGCAACGGAGACGTTCGGGCGCGCGGACTCGAGATCTTCGGCGGTGGCATTGTCGTAGCGGCTGCGGATTTCCGCGAGCGTGTGCGTTGCAGAGAATGAATTAGGGTAGACGGGCTGGCCGAGAGCCTCGATCTGCTTTAGTTTTTCCTGGCGGAGAGCGAAGAGATTTCGCTCGAAATCTGACTCAAACACTGGGCTTCCTTCAATGAAATGGCTCTTGCCAGTATAGCTTTCGAACGGGCATGCGCCGCGTGCGCTGATGTATAACAGGCAAGGAATGAATGCGCCGAATCCGAATCCCGGACCGAGAAAATCACGGGGCGGAGCCATGGACACGCTTGTGAAGGCGGAGAGCCTTCTCCAGATCGCCTTCGTTCTGCCGGCCGCCGTACTGATTGGCTGGGGCGGCGGCGTCCTGCTCGACCGGTGGCTGCGCACGAACTGGATTTATATCGTAGGGCTACTCTTCGGCTCGGCTGCAGGGCTGGTCGAGGTTGTACGGCAGGCGCTGCGGGCAGGCAGCGAGAAGCCGAAATGAACGAAGCGAATCCAACTTCGCATTTCTCTGACGCTGACCTGAAGGCCGCGATGCACCGGGCATTCCGAATGACGGCGGCGATGGCCGTGTTCGGCTTCGGGCTGCTGAATTTCCTCCTGGGCTGGCGGTCCGGGGTGCTTTTGCTTGCCGGAACTGTGGTCTCGGCGACCGGGCTGTACGAGTGGCAGCAATTGATCGGGCACATGAACACCAAGCTGGATCAGCAGAAGACTCCCCATTCAACGGGCTTTGTTCTGGGCATGTTTTTACTGCGGCTGGGGCTCGCCGCCGCGGTGATCTATGTTAGTCTAAAGTGTTTCCCGGGACCGGTTTACGCTCTGGTTGGTGGTTTGGGTTTGGCTGCCCTCGCCCTCCTGATCGAAGTCGCGCGTCAGTCGCGCTCCTGAGAAGCAAATCAACGAACCGCAGGAATCATGCACGAGTTACTCGCTTCGCTCACGCGATTGCTTAACCTGATCTTTGCCGGGCCAATCACGGCGCTGCTCACCATGCTGGGCATTCATGTCGTGCGTCCAACCGCGCCAATTTACGACGGGCTTACGCTCGAGTTGGTCGTAGTCGCCGCCATGCTGCTCTTCTTCATCGTTGCTCGCTTTTCCCTGAATGTGGAGAAGCCGGGAACGGTGCAGAACGTGGCAGAGGTGGTGCATGAGTTTGTAAGCAGCCAGGCGGATTCGATCATCGGCCACGGCTTCGAGCCCTTCGTGCCGTACGCGACGATGATCCTGATCTTTGTGCTCAGCTGCAATTGCGTTGGACTCTTTCCGGGCCTTGACACGCCGACGGCGAACCCCGCGGTTCCGCTGGGACTCGCAATCCCCACGTTTTTCTATTACAACTGGCAGGGTTTGCGCGCCAATGGATTGATTGGCTACATCAAGACATTTCTCGGGCCGATGTGGGCGATATCGTGGTTGATCGCTCCGATTGAGATCATTTCCAACCTGGCCAGAGTGTTGTCACTCACGATCCGTCTTTACGCGAACATGTTTGCGAGCGACCTGCTCACGCTGGTTTTTTTCTCGATGGTCCCGATCGGGCTTCCGGTTATTTTCCTGGGGTTGCACTTTTTTGTCGCACTTATTCAGGCTTATGTTTTCATGCTGCTCACGCTGATCTACCTGTCACTGGCGATCGCGCACGAGCACTGAGTTTCGAGTTTACGGCTCGGCGGAGCGCTTCCGCTGCCGCGGCCGCGCCGTGAGCGTGAGGGGGCCAGTACGGTGAGCCTCAACCACCCACTGACGGTAATTCATAAGGGAAGCAGGAGAAAGTATGCGCAAACTTCAGTTCGTTCTTATGACGCTGTCGATGCTGTTCATGGCGATGCCAGCGTTCGCTCAAACAAGTGGAGGCGGGTCTGCCAGCCTGGTGCCGATCGGCGCCGGTATCGGAATGGCGATTGCGGCAGGGCTTTGCGGCCTTGGCCAGGGCAAGGCGACGGCATCGGCCGTTGAAGCGCTGGCGCGCAACCCTGGAGCGCGTGCCGGCATTCAGATTCTGCTCATTCTCGGCCTGGCACTGATAGAGTCGCTCACGCTCTTCACACTGGTCATCATCTTCCTGAAGGTGAAGTAAGCGCGATTTTGGGTTTCAAGTGACAAAGGCCTCCGGGGATGCCGGAGGCTTTTTGTCTATGTGGGCTGTCCATCCAAAGCCGTATAACAAAAGCACGAAAGAGACGAGCCTAGCGGCCACCTGCGGTTGTCTCCGGAGCGCTGATATTCACTGACGGGTAGGTGGCGGCTCCGGCCTTGGCGACGCCGAGAATTCTGCCGGGCGCAATGCCCAGGATGAGCGTGGCCGCGGCGGTGATCAGCAGGGCAAAGAGCAGTGGAATAGAGGCCCGGGGAACCGAGGCGATGGGAGATGAGTCGGTCGGCTTGGAGTAGATGGACGTTGCCACCCGCAGATAGTAGAAGGCCGCGACGCCGCTGTTGGCGAGACCGATGACCGCGAGCCAGATGAATCCCGAGTGCATGGCGGCAGTGAAGACATAGAACTTGCCGAAGAAGCCACCGGTGAAGGGGATTCCGATCAGCGAAATGAGGAAGAAAGCCATGGCTCCGCCGAGCAATGGCGAACGCCAGGCCAGGCCGCGGTAATCTTCGATGAGGGTGAGACGGTCGTCGAATCCGCCCGCATGGCTTACCACGGCGAAAACGCCGACATTCATGGCGGCGTAGCTGACGATGTAGAAGCTGGCAGCGGCGATTCCGTCGGCAGACAGGGCGGTGAAGGCAACGAGAATGTATCCGGCGTGCGCAATCGAAGAGTAGGCCAGCAGGCGCTTTACATTCTTCTGGCGCAAGGCTCCGAGATTGCCTACCGTCATCGAGAGGACGGCGAGCCACCAGACGATCGGGACCCAATGGGTGTGCAGGGTTGGCAGGGCTCCGTAAAGAATGCGCAGCAGCACGGCGAAGGCGGCGGCTTTGGGCGCGGTGGACATGAGGGCCACAACCGGCGAAGGCGCTCCTTCGTAGACATCGGGAGTCCAGACCTGGAAGGGAACCGCCGAGACCTTGAAGCCGAGGCCAATCAGGATCATGCCCAGGCCGACGACCGCGAGCAGCGGCATCTGGCTCGATCCAAGCTTGGCGGCAATGTCGTAAATCGCCGTCGTGCCAGTTGCGCCGAAGATCAGTGCGATTCCGTAGAGGAAAAACGCTGTGGCGAAGGACCCGAGCAGAAAATACTTAATGCTCGCCTCCGGTCCCTTGGCGCTTTTGCGGCGAAAACCGGCAAGAATGTAGGTGGAGATCGACGAGATTTCGAGGCCGATGAAGACCAGCAGCAGCTCGACGGCGCCAGCCATCAACAGCATGCCGGTTGCGCCGAAACAGGCGAGGGCGAAGTATTCGCCGAGGCCGCTGGTGGAATCGCTGGTGGCGTCGAGCGCGACCAGCAGCGACGCGAGAACGATGCCACATATGAGTACGTGGAAGAAGACGCTGAACGCGTCGGTCTGAACAAAACCGAAATACGCGGTGCCGGGTGGCAGCTGGTATTGATACAAACTCGCTGCGAGTGCCCCAAGGACGCCGAGCACCGCCAACCACCCCAGGGATTTACGGCTGGTGGCTGGCTGAAGGAGCGGCTCGATCAGCATGATCAACACGCCGGTGATGCAGAGGATCAACTCGGGGAGAATGCGAAGGATGTCGAGTGTGGTATTCATCGCTTCTCCGCCATGGTCGCGTTGGTCACAGTCTGAGTTGCGGAGTTGGCCAGAGCGCTCACGCCGTCATTGATCGCGTGCATCCAGTAGGGCGAGGCGACGCCCATCGCAATCATGAGCACCACCATCGGCACGAGTGCGAGGTATTCGCGCCCGACGAGGTCAGGAGCGCGGCTGTTCGTAACCAGCGACGATTGAGGGCCATAGAAAATGCGCTGGATCATCCAGAGCATGTATGCGGCTCCGAGAATCACGCCAATGGTGGCCAGGCCTGCCCACCGCCGATGCGGGGCGAAACTGCCGCTAAGAATCAGGAATTCGCCGACGAAGCCGTTGAGAATGGGCAGGCCGATCAGTGCGAGCGCAGTGATGACGTAGAAGGTGGCCATGTTAGGCAGGCGGGCTGCCAGGCCTCCATACTGCGACATTTCATAAGTGCCGTAGCGCTCATGCAGAAAGCCCACGAGGATGAGGAAGGCGCTCCCTGTGATTCCTTCATTGATGGTCTGATAGAGCGCGCCATTCAGCCCCGCGAGCGAGAAACAAAAGATGCCGAGAATGCAGAAACTGAGCGCGCTCAGCATCGCATAGGCTACAAGGCGCCTCAGGTTGGTCTGGGCCAGGGCGACGCAGGCTCCATAGAGGATGCCGATGACGGCGAGCGCGATCATCAGAGGGGCAAAGATGCGCGCCTGAGCAGGGAAGAGGCCGAGGTTGAAACGGAGAATGGAGTAGAGGCCCAGTTTACCGGCAACCACCATCGCCATCGCGGTGGGGGCTTCGTAGATCGTGTCGCTGAGCCATCCGTGCAAGGGGAAGACTGGGACTTTGACGGCGAATGCCACAAGAAATGCGAGAGCTACCCACCATAGGGCTTGCGGCGGGATGAGCGCGCTGTTCGTAGTGAGGGCGCGTTGCAATTCGACGTAGTCGAATGTGCCGGTTTTACCGTAGAGCCACAGAATAGCGACGAGAAAGAGCGCGGATGGGATGAATGTGTAGCTGAAGAACTTGAGGGCTGTCTTTGGTCCCCGCTCGGTTCCGAAGATGGCAATAAGGATCGCCATGGGGACGAGCGACAGCTCCCAGAAGCAGTAGTAGAGGAACATGTCGAGGGCGACGAAGACGCCAATCATGGCGGTCTGCTGCAACAGGAAGAAGAAATAGAACTCTTTCGTCCGTTTCTCGACAACATTCCAGGAGGCGAGGACGCCGATGACGGAGAGAAAGCCGGTAAGCACGACGAGCCACATGGAAAGGCCGTCGACTCCGAGGTGATAGCGAATGGCCGGGCTGACGATCCAGACGTGGTTCTGCTCGAACTGGTAGCCCGGCTGTCCGTAGGCGAAATGCGCGGGCAGGTGCAGGGTAAGCCCGAAGGTGACGAGCGAGACAATGAGGGTCCACCACTGGAGCACCTTGCCTTTGCGCGGCAGCAACGCCACGACGACTGCGCCGGCGGTGGGCACGAAAGTCGCGAGCGTCAATATGGAATCGGTCAGCACGAATACGTTCCTTGTCTCTGTTTCATCGTGGCTTGTTCGTTGGTCAAAAGTGCGCCGTAAATCCAAAATAGCTAACGATCAGCAGGACTGCCGCGCCCAGCGCGAGCCAGCCTGCGTATGAGCGAATGTTGCCGGACTGCACCCGCTGCACAATCGCGCCGAATCCCTGGGCTGTTGCACCGGCAGCGAAGCCTGCACCGTCGATGACTCCGCGGTCGATGAGGCCTTTGAGCAGATAGCGCGAGACGAGCAGCAGGGGCGTAACGATGAGTGCGCCGTAAATCTGATCGACCCAGTACTTGTTAAGCAGCAGAGCATAGAGAGCGCGGAGTTGTGTCGCGAGTTTGTGGGGAAGCTCGGGCTTCGCCTTGTAGAGAATATGCGCGGCGAACAACCCTGTAAGGGCAACGAGTACCGAGACGGCTGCCAGGGAAAGCGCAAGGCCGGAACTTTCGCCGCCAGCCGCATGAGCACCGGAGCCGAGCAGCGGTTCGAGGAAGTGCCCGATCTCGTCGTGGCCGCCCATGGCTGAAGGCACACCGAGGAAGCCGCCAGTCGTGGCGAGAATAGCCAGCAGAATGAGCGGGAGCAGCATGACCCATGGGCTCTCGTGGACGCCATGCGCGTGCTCAGCTTCCACGACCAGTTTCGAATCGGAGCGGGCATGAACGGCTGCGCCGTGCTCTTCGATTTCATTGGCCCGACTCTCGCCAGTGAAGGTGAGATACCAGAGCCGGAACATATAGAAGGAGGTGAGGCCCGCGGTGACCAGTCCGACGAACCAAAGGATCCTGCCGAGGCCCCCTGAGATGAACGCCTGGTACAGAATTTCATCTTTGCTGAAGAATCCGGCGAAGGGCGGTATGCCGGAGATGGCGAAAACGGCGGCGGTCATCGTCCAGAAGGTGATGGGAATCTTTTTGCGCAGTCCGCCCATCACGCGCATGTCCTGCTCACCGCCAAGCGCATGAATGACTGAGCCGGCGGCGAGAAAGAGCAGTCCCTTGAAGAACGCGTGCGTGATCAGATGAAAAATGGCAGAGGAGTAGGCTGCGACGCCGCAGGCGAGGAACATGTAGCCAAGCTGCGAGACCGTGGAATAGGCGAGCACACGTTTGATGTCGGTCTGCACCATGCCGACGGTCGCGGCGAAGAACGCTGTAGCCGCGCCGATGATGGCGACCGTACTCAGAGCAAGCGGAGAGCGGTCGAATATGATGTGCGTCCGCGCGACCATATAAACGCCGGCCGTGACCATGGTGGCTGCGTGGATGAGCGCTGAGACGGGAGTCGGGCCTTCCATCGCGTCCGGCAGCCAGGTGTAAAGGGGTATCTGCGCGGATTTGCCGGTCGCGCCGAGGACGAGGAAGAGCGCAATCGCGGTCAGGAATCCGCCTTGCCACTCGGGATGCTGCGACACCTGCGCGAAGACCTCGCTGAAGCTCAGGGTGCCGAAGTGGGCGACGAGCAGGAACATGGCGAGCAGGAATCCGAAGTCGCCGATGCGGTTGACGACGAAGGCCTTCTTACCGGCGTTGACTGCGGAGTCGCGCAGGAAATAGAAGCCGATTAGCAGGTACGACGCGAGGCCCACGCCTTCCCATCCGACGAACATCAGAAGGAAGTTTTCCGAGAGCACGAGCGTGAGCATGAAGAACATGAAGAGGTTCAAGTAGGCGAAGAATCGCCAGTAGCCCTCTTCGTGAGCCATGTATCCAACGGAGTAGATATGGATGAGAAAGCCGACGCCGGTGACCACGAGCAGCATGATCATGGTGAGCTGGTCGAGCTGCAAGGCGAAGTCGGCGTGGAAATTGCCTGTCCAGATCCAGGTGCCCAGGCTCTCGACGTAGGGCACGGTCAACGAAGGGAACTGGAACCAGATCTTCACCACATGCAGGAAGGGAATGAGAGTGGCGATGAGCGCAACTGCCGTCGCAAATGCCTTGGGTAGTTTGCGGCCAATAAGACCGTTCACCAGAAATCCGGCGAAGGGAACGAGCGGAATCAGCCAGAGATTGAGGGAGCCGGTCATAGTTTCATCAGGTCGATTTCATCGACGTTGAGCGTGTTGCGGGTGCGGAAGATCGCGATGATGATGGCCAGACCAACGGCTGCTTCTGCTGCGGCCACAACCATCACGAAGAAGACGAAGATTTGTCCGTTGACCTGGTGCCATTGGTGCGCGAACGCAACGAAACTCAGGTTTACAGCGTTGAGCATGAGCTCGATCGACATGAAGACGGTAATAATGTTGCGCTTGATGAGAAAAGCGGCGACGCCAATGGTGAAGAGGATGGCGCTCAGGACGAGGTAGTAGGAAGTGGGCACCATCCTCATTGCTCCTTTCGCGCCAGCGCAACTGCGCCGAGGATGGCTACGAGAATCAGGATCGAAGTGACCTCGAACGGCAGAAGCAGCTCATGGAAAAGGACCCGGCTCAGGTCGCTGGTGGTTACGAGATATTCCCCGAGGGATACCCCGCCCAATTGTCCGCGATACGACAGAAAAACGTAGACGAGCAGGGCGAGTAGTGCGGCTGCTCCGGGAAATCCGACCAGGTACGCGGCCTTGCTTCCGTGTGTTCGCTCTTCGCGTCCTGCGTTGAGCAGCATGATGACGAAGGTGAACAGAACCATGATGGCGCCGGAGTAGACGATGACCTGGGCCGCAGCAAGGAATTCGGCTCCGAGGAGCAGGTAGAGCACCGCCAGTGAGCTCATCACAACGATGAGCGAGAGCGCGGAGTTGATCGGATGGCGTTGAAGCAGGAGGTTCAGGGCTCCCGCCACGCACAACCCGCCAAAGATGAAGAACAGAATGAGATGCATGTCTTCAGTCGCTCACTCGACAACACAGAACAGCGGAAAGATCGATGAAACCGGAAGCACGATTGTAAACCAGACTACGTGCCGCGAAGAGCAAGCCAGAGGCTGGTCGCGACAATATTCAAAATCGCCAGCGGCAGCAGAAATTTCCAGCCGAAACCCATTAGTTGGTCGTAACGAATGCGCGGCAGCGTGCCCCGCACCCAGACAAAGAGAAAGAGGAAGAAGAAGACTTTAGCGGCAAACCAGAAGACGGCTAACAGGGATTGGACTACGGGACCGCCGATATCGGGGAGAAGATTGCCGAAGGGACTCGACCATCCGCCCAGGAAGAGCAGTGTGGCGATGCAGCCAACGGTGATCATGTTGGCATACTCGGCCATGAAGAACATGGCGAACTTCATCGAGCTGTATTCGGTGTGATAGCCGGCCGTGAGTTCGGTTTCGGCCTCCGGCATATCGAACGGGGCGCGATTGGCCTCGGCGTAGGCGGATATCAGGTAGATAAAAAAAGCGACGAACTGGAAACCGCCGAGGATATTCCAGGAGAACACGCCGTGCGCGGACTGCCGGTCGACGATATCGCGCAAACGGAACGATTGCGAAAGCAGGATCACGCCGACGAGCGACAGGCCGAGAGAGAGCTCATAGCTGACAATCTGAGCACCCGACCGCAGCGCGCCGAGCAACGAGTATTTGTTGTTCGAGGACCAGCCGGCGAGCGCAATGCCGTAGACGCCGACGGAAGCGATACCGAGCAGAATCAGCAGGCCGATGTTGACGTCGGAGATCTGGAAGAGCTGGACCCCGTGAAAGGTTATATCGGGTCCGAAGGGAATCATCGAAATGGACAAGAGCGCGCAACTGAGCGAGATAATTGGCGCAAGGATGTAGAGCGGCCGCTCGACGCTGAGCGGCATCAGGTCTTCCTTGAGGAATAGTTTCAGGCCGTCGCACAGCGGCTGCAGCAGGCCAAACGGGCCGACGCGGCTGGGTCCCCAGCGGTTTTGGATGCGTCCCACGACCTTGCGCTCCAGTAGCACCGTATAGGCAACGCACATCAGGAGGAGCACCGTCAGGACGATGACTTTCAGCAGGTTCAGCAGTAGAAAAATCCAGATGTTGACTTCCACAGGGCCTTCCCGGAATACGTTCTGCTACAGTTACGTTTCTTCTGCTATCGCGTCAGTCGGCTGCCGCCTCCGCGGGCTTCATGAGTATGGTGTGTGTTTCGACAACTTCAGTGAGCTTGGCGCTGTATCTGCCCAATGTGCCGGAGGTGTAAAGCATGTCATTCGACGGCAGGACAAGATCGCGCCGGACTGTACTGGCATCGATCTGAACCAGCTCCGATTTCAGATGCTCGTCGTTCCCGGTAAGCAGATTGAGGCGCGGAACATCATAGGCCGGCACCAGCCGCTGAATCTCATCGAGGATGGCGAAGGGATCGAATGGACTCAGCTTCGGTTCCAGGTGATTCGCCGCCAGCCATACCGCGTGGCGGTCGGCTTCGCCGGACTGCGCTCCACGGCTCTGGCCGAAGTCGGCGCGGACGCCTTTGCTGAACGGGACTAATTGCTTAGGATCGGCGCCCAGTTTGTCGGCGAGACGGACGATGATCTCGAAGTCGGTGCGTACGCCGGATTTGTCGGCGGCTTTCTTGACGAGTTGCAAGTCGCCGTAGGTATTGGTGACAGTGCCCGACTTCTCATACAGATTCGCTGCGGGGAAGACTACGTCCGCGAGCACGGCGGTTTCCGTGAGGAACATGTCCTGCACGATCAAAAAAGTGTTTTTGAGCGCCGATGGATCGACGCCGTAGCGCGTGACCGGGTTCGATCCGACCACGTAGAGTGCGGAGAGGTCGCCGCGTCCCGCGGCATCGAACATCTGAACGAGATCGAGGCCGGGCTGCGTCGACGTCGTGCTGCCGTACTCTTCGGCGAAATGCGCCGAAGCGGTGACAGGCACATAGCCGGGAAGCAGATCGGGCAGCAGCCCCATGTCGGCCGCGCCCCGCGAATTGGCGTAGTCTCCGAGGCAGGCAAACTTCGTGTTCGGCAGCGAGAGCCCGAATTCTACAAGGGCCTGGATATTGCGTCCGCGGAACTCCGACCCGAAGGCGATGAGCAGCGATTCTTCTTGCCGGATGGCATCGCGGAAGGCCGCTGTCGCGTCGTTGGCTTCGAAGGAGCCATCTTTGCCCGCAAGATATTCGACGAACGATGCGTAGCCGTCAGCAGGCAACTCAACAGCAGCTTTGGCCTGGCGGCGAAGCTTGATGTCGGTGTGATTTGCAACGTAGATACGTCCGCGATGCAGGCGAACGTTGCTGCGAATCTGCCAGGCGAGCGCGGGGTGCTGATTGGTCGGATCGTTGCCGAGTAGCAGGATGGCCGGGGCAATGAGGAAATCGCGCAGCGAGGCCTCACCTCCCGCATGGCCTTTGAGGGCGGCCGCGAAGGCTGCATAGTCTGCCGTGCGGTGATGATCAACGTTATTGGTGCGGAGCACCGTGCGGGCGAACTTTTGCAGCAGGTAGCCTTCTTCGTTGGTCGTCCGGTTCGAGCCGATCACGCCGATGGCATTGCCGCCGCGCGAATCTCGAATCTCCCCGAGTTTCCTGGCTGCGAATTCGAGAGCCTGCTCCCAGCTCACGGGCGCCAGCTTGCCATCACTCTGGCGGATGAGCGGCTTCGTGAGACGGTCCTTGTGATTCGCGAAATCGAATGCGTAACGGCCTTTGATACATAGGAAGTCGCCGTTGATGCCGCTCTTGTCGCGGTTGTCTCCGCGGATAATCTCCACGCCATCGTCGATTGGCCGCACGCCCAGGGTTGTCTTGCAGCCATCGCCGCAATGCGTGCAGACCGTGCCCACATGGTTCATCTCCCAGGGGCGCGTTTTATAGCGATAGGTGCCTGAGGTGAGCGCGCCGACCGGGCAGATGTCGATGCACATTCCGCACTCTTCGCAGTCGAGGTGGTCCTGCTCGTTGGGCGCGATGACGCTGCTGGCGCCGCGGTTCTCGACGCCAAGCGCCCACACGTCCATCCCTGCGCCGCAGACGGAGACACAACGATAACAGAGGATGCAACGCGGGCGGTCGTAGTAAACGACCGGCGACCACTTCTGCTCCTCCCGGTGCTGTTTGGTCTCGACGTATTTCGACTCGTGCGCACCGTATTTGAAGGTCATGTCCTGCAGTTCGCACTCGCCGCCGGCATCGCATACGGGGCAGTCGAGCGGATGGTTGCCGAGCAGTAACTGGACGGTGGCCTTGCGCGCCTGCGTGACTTCATCTATCTCAGTATGGACGACCATGCCTTCGGCGACGGCGGTCGTGCAGGCAGTCTGCAGCTTGGGCATCTTCTCCACGCGCACCACGCACATGCGGCACGCGGCCTGAACGGCAAGGTTGGGATAATAGCAGAAAGCCGGAACTTCGATGCCCGCTGCCTTGCAGGCTTCAATGAGCACTGTACCCGCGGGCGCTGTGAGCTTCTTGCCGTCGACCGTAAAGCTTACGTCTGCCATTGCAATCTCTTTCCTCGCGCTCTAAGCCAGCACCGCTTCGTGCTCTAAGGAGTGGTGGTAGGGACATCCCTTGCCGTCCAGATGATCTTCAAATTCTTTGCGAAATTTCTGCACAAAGGCGATGGTCGGCATGGCCGCGGCATCGCCTAGAGGACAGAAGGTCCTGCCCAGCATGTTTTCGGCGAGATACTTGATGTTGTCGATGTCTTTGTCCACTCCGCCGCCCGCATGGAGCCGGGTGAGCGACTTCTTCAGCCAGTCCGTGCCTTCGCGGCAGGGGATGCACCAGCCGCAGCTCTCATGCTGGTAGAACTTCATCGTGCGCAGCGCAAACTCGACCATGCATACGGTCTCGTCGAGCATGACCACGCCCCCGGAGCCGAGCAACGATCCCGCCTTGCCCACCTGGTCGAAGTCCATGCCGATGTCGATTTCTTCGGGCAACAATATAGGCGTCGACGACCCGCCGGGCACGACGGCTTTCAGCTTCTTCCCGCCCGGAATGCCGCCGCCTACGTCATAGATCATCTTCTTGAGGTTGTAACCCATGGGCAGTTCATAGACGCCAGGCTTCTCTACGTGCCCACTCAAGCAGAACAAGCGCGTTCCGCCGTTGCGTTCCGAGCCGAGCTTGGCGTATTCCGCGCCGCCAATGCGAAAGATGTGAGGCACCGTCGCCAGCGTTTCGGCGTTGTTGATAATCGTGGGACCGCCATAGAGCCCGACCACGGCAGGGAAGGGAGGGCGGATGCGCGGGATGCCGCGCTTGCCTTCGAGCGACTCCATCAGCGCCGACTCTTCGCCCACTTCGTAGGCCCCGGCCCCAGTATGCGAGATGGCGTCGAAGTCGATGCCCGATCCGAAGATGTTCTTGCCGAGGAAGCCCTTCGCGTAGGCGTCGTCGATGGCCCTCTCCATGATCTTTAGGAGGTAGCGGTATTCGCCGCGCAGGTAGATGAAGCCCATCTTCGCACCGATGGAAAGACCGGCGATGATGGTGCCCTCAATCACCGAATGCGGATCATGCTCGAAGATCAACCGGTCTTTACATGTCGCCGGTTCGCTTTCATCGCCATTCACTAGCACGTACTTCGGCTTCGCAGACTGCTTGGGGACGAAGGACCACTTCAATCCGGTGGGAAAGCCTGCCCCGCCGCGCCCGCGCAGGCCCGACACTTTCATCTCGGCGATGATCCCCTCAGGGCCCATGGCGATGGCCTTTTGCACGGACTTGTAGCCATCCAGCTCCAGATACTTGTCGATCGAGGTCGCGCCTTTGCCGAAGCGGTAGGAGACGAGCGGCACAACGTCGGGATGTGTGGTGAGATACGCCATGGCTACTTACCCGCCTTCGCGCGATAGTCGTCGAGGAGGTTGTCCATTGACGCCGGCGTTAAATTTTCATGAAAGTCGTAGTTGATCTGCACGGCGGGCGCCCAGCTGCAGGCCCCGATGCACTCGACTTCTTCGAGCGAAAAGACTCCATCTGGTGTGACGCCTCTATTGCCAACGCCCAGCCGCTTCTTGCAATGCTCGAAGAGTTCATTGCCGCCACGCAGCATGCAGCAGATGTTGGTGCAGACCTGCACGTTGAATTTGCCAGCGGGTTTTGTCCGCAGCAGGGAGTAATAACTGAGCACGCTCAGAACATCGCTCTCCTGAATGCCGACGCGCGCTGCGACCTCGGCAATCACGGCCGGGGAGAGGTAGCCGACTTCGTCCTGCGCATAGAGCAGCATGGGAACCAGTGCCGAGCGCCGCACCGGATACTGCGTCACCAGCTTGTCGAAGCGCGCCGCAAGCTCGGGTGAAAAGATCGTTGTCGTTTCCGTAGCCAACGCTTACTCCTCGTCAAAAACCTTTGCGGTAAATGCCTCAGCTGCTACTTCCAACTCCAGGGTGCCGCGGCGGTCGCTCAGCTCTACCTGGCTGTCTTCGCCAATTTTGAATTGGCCGCGCTCGAGCACCCGCTCGGGACCCGGATCATCTTCATATAAGGTCCAGCTTCCTATGCCGGTCCCGGACGCAAACTGGAGTACGAGAATCTTACCCTCACTTTGCAACGTCAGATGCCCGTTTTCACTTTCGTCTACCAAAGCGTGCCCGTCGGCAGGCTTGCTCAGATCATGGGCCGCCACATACGAACGAATGAGCGAGACGAACGAGATCCACAACTCCGCATACACTCTATTCTCCAGAGTCACGGCTGCCATCGCTTGCTCCTTTCCTCGCGCTCTCAGCTTTAGCCTTGGCTCTGGCTAGAGCGATTTTTGTTTCCTCAAGCGCGGCGATCTTTGTGTAGCCGCCCAACAACTGCTCAATACACCACTGGGCAAAGCGAGCGGCGAGAGGGAAGTGCTCGACCGTCTGCGGATCGTCTGCGAAAACCCTGGAGACCCCTGCGCCCGGAGCGTCGATGATACCCCAATATCCGCGGGCCAATTTCAACTGGCTATAGTAGAAGATTGCGCTCTCACGTGGGATCAGTTTCTTGAGCGCTGCCGAAGTAAATGCATAAAAAACAATGTCGCTCAGCGCATCACATGCCAGCTTCAGATCAAAGGGTCCAGCGGAGAGCCTAAGAAGATGCGGCTCATCGTCTGACGTGTGAACCTTGATGCGGCCTTTTGCAGGTTCTTCTTCGAGCAGTTCATTGATCACGCTGCGAAACTCCGGCCAGAAAGCCAGAGCTGCGCCAGAGCGCGCGGCAAATTCTTCCTGCTGGGTTTCCACCCACTGCGGATTGCGGAGGAGGGTGCTCACCGGTCAATCTCCCCGAGAACGATGTCGATCGATCCGATAACCGCGACCACGTCCGCGATCAGTCGCCCGGCGCACATGGTCTGCAAGGCCTGCAGCGTCGCAAACGTGGGGTTCCGCATGTGGACCCGGTAGGGCTTCGCTGTGCCGTCGCTGACCACGTAATAGCCCATCTCGCCGCGCGGCGATTCAATGGCCTGATACACCTCGCCAGCGGGAACCGGAAAGCCCTCGGTCACAATCTTGAAGTGATAGATGAGCGACTCCATCTGGGTCTTCATCTTCTCCCGGTCCGGGAGGATCACCTTGGGTGCGTCGGCCTTAATGTCGCCTTCGGGCATGCCGTCGAGCGCCTGCTGGCATATCTTTACCGACTCGCGCATCTCTTCGACGCGAACCATGTAACGCGCCCACACATCGCCGTCGGTCGAGGTGGGGACCTTGAACTGGAATTTCTCGTAGCTCGAGTACGGCATGTCGCGGCGCAGATCCCAATCGACGCCGGATGCGCGCAACGGCGGTCCGGTCACTCCGAGCGCAATAGCGTCCGCGGCGCTCAGATGCCCGATGCCCTTGATGCGGTGGATCCAGATGGGATTGCCCATGAGCAGGCTCTGATACTCATCGATTCTTTCGGGCAGGATGTTGAGGAACTTCTGGATGCGGTCGAACAAGTCGAGAGGCGGCTCGAGCGCCAAGCCACCCACGCGGAAGTAGGACGTCATCATGCGCTGGCCGGAGACATGCTCGAAGATGCGGAGAATTTCTTCGCGTTCGCGGAAGGTGTAGAGGAAGACGGTGAGCGCGCCAATGTCCATGGCGTGCGTGCCCAGCCAGACAAGATGAGAATTGAGTCGCGTCAGCTCATTCAGAAGCACGCGAATCCACTGTGCCCGCTGCGGAATTTCGATCTCGAGCAGCTTCTCGACCGCCAGACAGTAGCAGAGATTGTTGCTCATCGGGCTCAGGTAGTCGATGCGGTCCGTCATCGGAACCACCTGCTGGTAAAACTTCGCTTCGCAGGTTTTCTCGATGCCGGTGTGCAGATAGCCGATGTCGGGAACGACTTTCAGTACGGTCTCGCCGTCGATTTCAACCACCAGGCGCAACACCCCATGCGTTGAAGGATGCTGCGGCCCCATGTTCACGACCATGGTGGTGTCTTTAGAGCCCTCCGTGGGGCGGGGCGTAAGCAGTGTGGAGGTACCGACAAACTCGGTCATCAACGATAGCCCTCCACGGGATAGTCCTTGCGCAGCGGATGACCTTCCCACTCGTCCGGCATCATAATACGGCGCAGATTGGGGTGTCCGTGAAATCTCACCCCGAACAGGTCCCAAACCTCGCGCTCATAGAAGTTGGCGGAAGGCCACACCGGCGTGATGCTGTCGATTGAGGTGTCGATGGAATCAACCATCGCTGCCAGCCGGACGCGTTCCCTCAAACTGTGCGAAAGAATGTGATAAGTCACCTGAAAGCGAGGCTCGCTCGGATACCAGTCGACACAGGTCACGTCTACAAGGAAGTTGTAACCGGCGGCCTGCACGACCTCGCACGCCGCGCGAATCTGGTCCTTGCCAATTGTCAGCGTGAGTTCCTGACGGTCGAACCTGGCGTCCTGAACGGAGCCTGGAAGGGAAGAGAGAAGTGAGGAAATGGCCCTGTTTTGTGCGTGGACCTCAAGAACCGCGTCTTTGCTGGGGGTCGCGTTCATTTCGTCCTATAAATCCTACAGATCGCCTTTATCCAAGGCCCAGTCAAGAATACCTTTTTGCCGGATGTACAGGAGTCCCACCATCACAAATCCGAGGTAGACCAGCATCTCCCAAAAGCCAAACATGGCCGAGCCGGTAATCTTAGGCAATTGGCGATAGATCACCGCCCAGGGCAGCAGAAACACCACTTCAACATCGAAGAGGATGAAGAGCATCGCGACCATATAGAAGCGGACCGAGAAGCGGCCGCGCGCGTCGCCCTCAGCGGGAATCCCGCATTCGTATGCTTCCAGCTTCACCTTGAGGCTACGGTGGCGTCCAATAAACCACGACATCGTTACCATGCTGCAGCCCATCCCCACGGCCACCACAATCTGCATCAGCAGCGGGATGTAGTTCCAACTATAAGGGTGCGTCTGCATAGAGTTCTACGGCCTCAGGATGATGCGCCAAACGCCTACCCTCCGACTCTAGTTTTTCGCCTGTCAAGAGTCAAGTTTCATGCGCCATTGCTGTAACTCGCGCGCGCGTTTGCGCGTCCAAGTGGTGGTTGACAATTTTCAGGAGAAGTAAGGAGAGATCAGAATCATGGAAAAAGTGGCGCTCTGGGTCATGCTTCAGGCAAAGCCGGGCAAGGAAAACGAACTGGCCGAATTTCTCAAAAGTGCGGTCCCGCTGGTTGACGAGGAGCCGGATACGATTTCCTGGTTCGCTCTGCAGATTGGCCCGTCAACATTCGGCATTTTCGATACCTTTCCCGCCGATGTCGGCCGCCGGGCGCATCTCAACGGCAAAGTCGCAGCCGCGCTCATGGCGAAAGCGCCTGAGCTTCTGTCCGCGCTGCCCTCCATCGAGAATGTGGATCTGCTGGCGGTCACTAGAAAATAAAGCGCCACGGTGGGCTGGCGGCGCATCATTGTCCTCGTTAGACTTGGAGGTGCCGCCATGCCATCCTGCAAACATCTGAGCCATAACCACAACGTAGTTCCGCGCACTCCCAACGGTTGCGAGGAGTGCCTGAAGATGGGCGACCGCTGGGTGCATCTGCGCATGTGCCTGGAGTGCGGTCACGTCGGCTGCTGCGACTCATCGAAGAACAAGCACGCAACGAAACATTTCCACGCGCTCAAACATCCCATCATGCGCTCCGTTGAGCCGGGAGAGAACTGGGGTTGGTGCTATATCGATGAGATGGTGCTGGACCTGGGCTGACCCTCCGGGCGCGAGTGGTTCCCAAATGGAATGTCGCGCTGGTTTTGTCCCAATCTGATACACGAATCCGAATCAGGCGCGCGTCTTCAAGAGCTGCGATTCTCCCGCCGATACAGTGGGCAACGGAGGATCACGGGTTATGATCACCCCTGCCGGAGCATCCCTCGATTCTGCCAGTCTGGCCCTGGTCGTACGCCGCAGTGAGCACTTTGCTCCCACCGACGATTTTTACCAGGAGAATCCCATCGGCGCCTTTCGCGGATTGGCTTTGCCATGGTCTTCAACCTCCTGCTCATGCTGACCGGCGTTGCCGGCTGGGAGTTCTGGCGCCTGCTGCGATAAGCCCGTAAATCACCGCTCAAGTCCCGATTGCCGGGTTTATCGACACCCGTCCTGCTGATAAATTCAACACATGCAATTCGTCATTAACGGGCAGCCTCGCGAGTTCGCGGATATGGCTGCCTCGGCGACCCTTGCCGACCTCGTCGCCGCGCTCGACGTCAAAGGCGACCGCGTCGCCATCGAACACAACGGAAGCATCGTCTCCCGCGCCGACTGGACTCAAACGGCAATCCACGCTGGCGACAAGTTTGAAATTGTCCACTTTGTCGGCGGCGGAGCCTAGCGGTGCGCATCTCCCGTACCCTCCTTCTTCTGCTGGTGCCGGTCGTTGCCATGACGGGGGCGGCATGGGGGCAGCACTCGCCCCATCCCCCGCTGGCTGAGCCGACCTTCATCGTTCCCGGCATCACCGCGGGACAGACGCTCAAGATCGTGGTGTACGGGGACACCCGGTTTACGGACAAGACGAATGACCAGGACACAAGCCCGCAAGTCCGTGAGTACCTAGTTCAGCAGATTGCCCGGGAGAAGGCGGACGCCCTCTTCATGACTGGCGACCTGCCCTTCAACGGCGCTGATCCGGCGGACTGGCAGGTGTATCGCGAGGAGACGGCCGCATGGAGCGCCGAACATCTGCGCGTCTATCCGACCCTCGGCAATCACGACGTGAAGGGAGGGTGGGACGAGGGGGTGCGCAACTTCCACGCCACCTTTCCCGAGCTCAAGAGCTACCTCTATTACTCAGTTGAGATCGGCAATGTATACCTCATCACCCTGAATTGCACCGAGTCCTATGCGGAGGGCTCGCCGCAGCGAGCCTGGCTGAGGGCGCAACTGGAGCACCTGCCGAAGTCCGTGGACTTTGTCTTCTTCCTCTCCCACATGCCGCTCTATGCCGATCTGCAGAGCCAGGTCATGGCCAGCGTGCCGAATCCGGCTGAGCTGTCGTTGCGGGAATTTATTCTTGCGGAGGCGCCGAAGGTCCACGCAAAGCTGATCGTCGCTAACGGTCATATCCATAATTACGAACGCTTCGAGAGCGGGCAGATCAGCTATATTGTCTCCGGCGGAGGGGGCGCCCTACCGTACCGCGTACTGTTTCGGGGACCGGAAGATCTATACCACGATCAGTCCTATCCCAATTACCACTACCTGGTCTTCATGATTCACGGAAAGACTGCAGATGCGACCATGAATCGGGTGACCGGTCTGAAAACGGCTTTGCAGCTTGAGGTCAAGGACAAATTCACGTTGACGGCGCCGTGAGGGGGTACCCGCCCCTGAACGGCCCCCTCCCCCTTAGAAACCGTTTGATTCGGTTGAATTTAGATCATACGTCGGCTGCAGGTACCATAGAATCAAATGGTTACGGGTACTACTCAGAAAAGAAAGGATTTAGTCAAGCCAGCGGCTGGGCGACGTTGTGAATTGCCGCGAATCTTTCCGGTGGGCAGGAGCCGGGTACAGAGGGCGGCGAAGCGTGCGGGCGTGGGGCTCCTTTCTAAGGCAGAAATAAGAAAGCCCGCTGGGTGGCGAGCTTTTGGTGTCTAGTTCTGTTCTAGCGGATTCGGCGAAATAGTAAGCCAGGAAAGATAGAGATTAGCATAAGCGATTAGGGATAAGAAAAGCGCGGATGCTTCATCTTCGGCGAGTTACGGATCGGTTACGGCCGCGGCTGAAGGTGAAACTGTACTACCCTACTCAAGCCAACACACACACAAGTGTCGGCCTGAATGGGCTGCGCGCCCGCCGACTCTCTTGCAGTAGCAGTGGCGCACATGGCCAAAACAATACGGAGTATTTGAATGATTCGTGCGAGGCACTTGAGTCATCCCTTTCGATCGATGGCTGCCGTGCGGCGCCAAGTAGCCCAGTATTTGTGGATGCGCCAGCTTGCTGCTTACTTTACCAGGCGATACGGCGCGGATCCTCGATTTGATTTACAGTCCGTGAAAGCTGGATTCGCATCGCGACATGACAATATGGCGGAGGACTTTGATGCTCTGCGTCGAATCTCAACGGCTTACCGCCTGGCCATCGAACAGCAGAGCGGAGCACCGCGAGCATATGAACCAACGGCATGGTGGAACGAGATACAGCAGACGAGCCTGCGACCGGCGATGTCGGCTCTCCAAAGAGGCGATCTGCACGCTCTGAGTGAAATGTATGGAAATTTCTATCGCGACCCTTGTTCGGCGGGGTTAATCTATGTGCCCTACTGGATACGGAAAGCCCGCTTCGAGGAGGCAATCAAGAGCGCGCCTGCCGGCTGTTATCTCGGAGAAGCTCTGGACCGCATCGAGCATTGGAGCGAAATGACCGGCGGCCATTTTTCAGTTGCGGACCTGTCCAGCCCGGGAGTTGGAAACCCGTTTGGCGCATTCGTTGAAGGCACGCTGGTGACTCCCGACGCTACCTATCACCACTACTGTGCGCAACGGGTGAATGGTCTGCTGGGTACCGAGGGAGCCACAGTTGCCGAATTCGGGGGTGGATTTGGCGCGATGGCCCATTACTTGCTTCGGGACCGGCCAGGTGTAACTTATCTAAACTTCGATCTACCAGAAAGCATCGCGCTGAGTTCGTACTATCTTATGCGATCCTTTCCGCATTTAACCTTCCTTTTGTTCGGTGAAAAACCGTGGAATGGGAAAGTACCGGCCGGGGTTGACGTCGTCCTCATGCCCGTCTTTGAGATGGAGAAGATTTCCGTCCGCACTATTGATGTAAGTTTCAGCTCCCATTCGATATCAGATTTATCTGACGAAGTTGCTCAAGGCTATTTGAGAATAATCGGCCAGGCAACTCGCGATTGCCTTCTGATTGTCGGTAGCGAGACCAGAATTAGAGCGATTGAAGAATCAGTTTGCCTTGGCAATGAACATCTGAAGCTCGTGAGAACACAGCCCATGAAATGGAATCGCATTCGTACTCCGAAAGCTGTCGAGATGGAAAGTCTTTTTCGCATCTGCGACACGAATTAGTGCAGTAAGCACAAGCTGTACTCCGATGTAAAAGACGCCACGAAAACGAGGGGAGATGCTGCCCGCAATCCGAGAGATATTCAAGAAGATCGTGTTTGGGGATACCTGGGTTCCTCTGGAGTTTACGGTCGGTATTCGTGAGCCGCAGACGGAGACCGTGGTCTACCTGCGCGGACTGGGCGAGCCCATTGATGTGACCTACCACTATTCGACGGCCTGCTGTGCTCCGTTGGTTCTATGCGTTGCAGTCGACCGTGTGCGACGGTTTTCTCAAGAGATGAAGGAGCGCGACAGGTTTGCCTTGGTCTATCACGAACGAAGAGACATGCGTCAAGTGCTGGCAAGAATTGATCTCAAGTTGTCGACAGTAGTAGAGATAGACTCGCTCGATTTGATGCTGTTCGAGGTGCGGCATGCCAGCAACTACTGTTTACCTAAACCACGGTTCTGGGCACATTCGCTACTGCATGCTTATTCGCAGTGGAAAAATGCCGCCAAATTCTCTCTAAACATGACTTTCCTTGATTTCCGCGCCTCGCACATCACATTTATTCGGCCACATCCCCTGGCACTGATAAGTGTTATGAACGCAGCAGGCGGCAATCTCTTTCCTATGAATCTCCTCGGCGAACTGGGAGATGGATACTTTGGGCTTGCATTGCGTGAGGATCGACTGGCCGCGCATCTTGTAGAAGAGTCATGCCGGATTGCGGTGAGCAACGTCCCTCTGGAAAAGAGTTCGGTAGCATTCCGCCTCGCTGGTCAACATACTCGGACTTCGATCGACTGGAAAGCCCTCCCCTTCGCGTTGAGGAGATCGAAGCTGCTGGGAATTCCGGTTCCTGAGTTCGCTTCTCGCGTACGCGAGATGGAAATTGAGAAGGTCTTCCGGCTGGGAAGTCACACATTCTTTATTGCCAGGACACTCTCGGACGAGATCGATGCGGAGCGTGTCCAGGTAAACGTGATTCATGGGTTCTACCAGTGGCGGCGTATGCGAGGACAGCCGGAGCAATTGAAGCAATTGATCTCAGAAGACGCTGTTCACAAGCACGGCCCCGGTGTTAACGCAACTTGATCGGAACACCTGAGCGAAGTCTTCGCTCAGGTGTCGCAACCTCCCGAGTGGCATCATGAACCAAGCCGAGCTGCCGACTTAATTTCGTGTCGGAGTAAGTTCCATCGGCTCGGTCAGGCTGAAGGTGACAATCGATCCCTTGGGCACTACGGCCGCGGTGGGATGCTGCAGTAGCAGGTGAGCGGTAATCACTCCGGCACCTACCAGCGAGCCCGCCACGGCGCCTCCGGGACCTGCAGCATACGCGCCGATGATTGCGCCAGTGCCCGCGCCTACTCCATATTCGGCGACATTCTTCACGAGTTGAGACTTTGGCTGGATACCCCCTTCACTGTCGGTGCGCGTACCCGGCGCCTCTGAGCGCGCAACCTGAGCAAAGAGGTGATACGCTGTTCCATCAGGCAGCAACACCAGATCGGGACGCAGGCGCAGCGTGGCAGACGGACCAAAATGATGCCCCTGGCTTACGGCAATCACGCGGCCTTTCAATTCCGACCCGGCCGGAATAATCACGCTCCCGTCTTTGTAGACATCCTTCACAACTTCGCCCTGGAAGGATGAACCTACTGTGGTCTCTCTGGTCGATAGCTTCTCCGCGAGCTTCACGCGGATGTTCGTGCCTTCGGCCAGAGCATTTCCGCTGGAGGGAACCGCGCTCACGATGTCCTCGTCCAGATTCGAGCGCGTTTGCAGCGTGGCACCGCCTGTGGTAGATGGCGCGCTCTGACCCGGTACCGAACTGACAATGTCGTAGTCAGGATTGGTTGTCGGCGCGGAAGTCGGAGCGGATGCGGCGGGAGTATTGACCGGCGGAGGCGCGGGTGCTGCTGTCGCTGTATCGGGAGCAGTGGCCGGAACCTCCGGCGATGGCTTGGCCGGGGGAGCCGGCTGGGCATCCGGATTCGCGACAATCGTGGTATCCGGCGGGGGCTGCGACACCCCCGAATATGGATCCGCAGTCGTGGCCTGCTGTGCAAAAGCCACGCCCGATACCATCAGAGTCGCCGCCAGCGTTGCAAGGGTCCATCGATTGCCATTGGAGAGTTTCGTCATAACCACCTCATTCGGTTGAATTCGCCGCTTCGCTCCCGGAAGCGCAGGCTTCGCCCATAACAACCCCCGCTAACGCTTCAGACACAAACTCCTGCGTCCAGTCGCGGATTGAGCTGCAAAAACCTCAGAAAAGACGGCAGCATGCGCCGTTTTTCATTGACATATCAAGCGTAGCCGAGCTTTCTCCGTCAAACCAGTACGTAACTGCGATGCGAACCATAACGGTTACTCATCGATTAACTGGAAAGCCCCAGCTCGCGTTCATCTGGCCGTGCCCTTCTCTTTGTTAGAATCTGCAAGGAACCCGGAATGACTGCGGAAGGCATTTGTTTTGTATGGCAGGCTTCATCGACTCAATCAGCGGAATGGCCGGTGAATCCATCCCCGTAGACCGCCGCCCCAAACTCAAAGACCGCTTACAACATCAGATTTCAAGGAGTGACATGACGGAGATTGCTGCAATCCATGCGCGCGAAATTTTAGATTCGCGTGGAAACCCGACCGTAGAAGCTGACGTTGTCCTCGAAGGCGGCGCGATTGGCCGCGCGGCGGTTCCCAGCGGAGCCTCCACCGGCGAGCACGAGGCCGTCGAATTGCGCGACGGCGACAAGTCGCACTATCTGGGCAAGGGAGTATTGCAGGCCGTCGAAAACGTCGAGAGCGTGCTCGCTCCCGAACTGACCGGCATGGACGCGGCCAACCAGCGCCTGCTCGACGCAACCATGATTGCCCTCGACGGCACTCCCAACAAGGGCCGTCTGGGCGCGAACGCCATCCTTGCCGTTTCCATGGCCGCGGCGCGGGCCTCGGCAAAGGCGCTCGGTATCCCGCTCTATCGCTACCTGGGCGGAGTCAACGCCTCCGTTCTGCCCACGCCCATGATGAACATCATCAATGGGGGCGCGCACGCCGATAACAACGTCGATTTCCAGGAATTCATGGTGATGCCGGTGGGCGCCGAGCGTTTTGCCGACGCGCTGCGCTGGGGCACGGAGGTCTTCCACACGCTCAAAAGCGTGCTGAAGAAGCGTGGCTACGGTACTTCGGTTGGCGATGAGGGTGGCTTCGCTCCTTCACTCAAGTCGAATGAAGAGGCCATTGAAGTGATCCTCGAGGCCATCGAACTTGCAGGCTACAAGCCCGGGGAAGACATTGCCATCGCGCTCGATCCCGCCGCCAGCGAGTTCTATGACAAGGAATCGGGCAAGTACGTATTCAAGAAGTCCGACAAGAGCGAAAGAAGCAGCGAAGAGATGGCGCGCTTCTACCAGGAATGGACCCGTCAGTACCCCATCGTCTCCCTCGAAGACGGACTCGCCGAAGACGACTGGGCAGGCTGGAAATATATGACCCAGTTGATGGGTGAGCGCATCCAGTTGGTGGGTGACGATCTTTTCGTTACCAACACCGAGCGCCTGCAGCGGGGAATCGAAGAGGGCATCGCAAATTCTATCCTCATTAAGGTGAACCAGATCGGCACCGTCAGCGAAACGCTGGAGGCCATCGAGCTGGGCCGCCGTTATGGCTATACTTCCATCATTTCGCACCGCAGCGGCGAGACTGAAGACACCTTTATCGCCGACCTCGCGGTGGCTACAGGCGTAGGCCAGATCAAGACCGGCTCCGCCTCCCGCACCGACCGCATCGCCAAGTACAACCAGTTATTGCGTATCGAAGAAGAGCTCGGCCAGGCCGCCGAATTCCTCGGCCTCGAAGCTGTCAACTTCGGCGAGTAGACACACAACAGCGCGTCCATCTCAAGGGCTGGCGCGCTCCCTTCATTTCTTCATCGGAGTATTCATGCACAAAGCTTCACTGGCACTCAGTTGTTTCCTTCTGGCAGGCATTGCCCTCGCCCAGCAGCCGCCCTCGAAAACGTCGTCCTCAACCCCAGCCACAGCCTCTGCCGCAAAAGCTCCGGCTGCTCCATCCGCACCTGCTAATCCTCTAACCGACGTACAGGCCAAAGAGATGCTTGAGATGACCGGCGCGTCCGCGATGAAAGAGCAGTTGCAGCAAACCATGATGAACTACTTCAAGACCAACATGCCGTTTCTGCCGCAGGACGTCTCCACCGATCTCGAGCAGTCGTTCCAGAAACTCGACTTCGATACTCCGATCATCGCGATTTACAAGCAGCACATCTCCACCGAAGATGCCACGGCCATCATCGCCTTCTACAAGACGCCCGCTGGCAAGGACATGATGCAGGTCATGCCTGAGATCCTACAACAATCTCAGCAGGTGGGCATGCAGTTGGGGCGCAAGACAGCCCAGGAAGTCGTCCAGCGCCATCGCCCAGAAATTGAGACCGCCGCAAAGCAGTATCAGGAGGAGCACGCGCCGAAGCCTGCGCCATCACTGAGCACGCCTTCAGCTTCACCCGCTGCAGCGCCGGCCGCGAAACCATCCAGCCCTTCACCTAATAGCGCTACGCCGCAGCCTCAGTAAAGCTCAATGATAGGGCCGGACCTCGCATCCGGCCCTATCGCGTCAAGATACAAGACCAGGGAGCAAGCGTGCCGATCCACAAGAAGCCCATCGTCCTCACCATCCTCGACGGATGGGGCTACAGCCCTCAGGTTGAAAACAACGCAATCGCCTTGGCTCGCAAGCCAACCTATGACAAGCTGCTTGCCGAATTCCCGAACACACTCCTCCATGCCTCCGACCACTTCGTCGGCCTGCCTGACGGGCAGATGGGCAACAGCGAAGTGGGCCATCTCAACATCGGCGCAGGCCGCGTCGTCCGCATGGACATGACTCGCATCGACGCGTTGATCGCGAGCGGCGAGTTCTTCACCCACCCCACCATCGTCGCTGCACTGCAGCTCGCCGGCGAAGGCGGACGCCAGCTGCATCTCTTCGGTCTGCTCTCCGACGGCGGCGTGCATTCTCACCAGAATCATCTCTACGCCTTGCTCAAAGCCGCGAAGCAGCAGGGCCTCGAACAAGTCTTCGTCCACGCCTTTATGGATGGCCGCGACACGCTGCCCACCTCAGGCGCCGGCTATCTCGCACAGCTCGAACAGAAGATGCGGGAATACCAGATCGGCAAAATCGCCTCCGTCTCCGGCCGCTACTACGCGATGGACCGCGATCGTCGCTGGGAGCGCGAAAAGCTTGCCTTCGAAGCGATGGTCCAGGCCCACGCCCAGGGTGGAGCCCACGCGGATCCTATCGCGCGCTTGAAAGAGTCGTACAACAACGGCATCACGGACGAGTTTATTGTTCCGTTCGTAGTTACAGATGAGCACGGTCATCCCAACGGAGTCATCCGCGACGACGACGTTTGCATCATGTTCAACTACCGCGCCGACCGCGCCCGGCAGATCACCCGCGTGCTGGCCCGCAACAGCGGTCTCACGAAACTGGAAGGCCTAGACCTCCCCGGCGCAGAAGATCTGGACGTCACAATTCCGCGCAGCGACGTTCCTAAGAATCTCCACTACGTCTGCATGACGCAGTACGACAAGCTCTTCACGCTGCCCATGGTCATCCTGCCGGAGTCGATGGAGAATCTGCTCGCCAACCTGCTCGCGCAGGCCAAGCTCCGCAATCTCCGTGTCGCCGAGACGGAGAAGTATGCCCACGTGACGTATTTTTTTAACGGTGGCATCGAAACGCCGTTTCCCGGTGAAGATCGCATTCTCATCCCTTCGCAAAAGGTCGCAACCTACGATCTCGCGCCCGAGATGTCTGCCGCCGGAATTGCTGATGCCGTCGTCAAGGCCGTCGAAGACACAGCTTTCGACCTGCTCGTCGTCAACTTCGCCAACGCTGACATGGTCGGCCACTCAGGCCAGCTCCTGCCCACGATTAAGGGAGTCGAAACCGTCGACGCCTGCCTGGACCGCATCTATCAGGCCATTCGCCAGTATGGTGGTTCGCTGCTGGTTACCGCCGATCACGGCAACGCGGAGATGATGGTCGATCCCGTCTCCGGCGGTCCGCATACGGCGCACACCACCAACCCCGTGCCGTTCATTCTCGTCAACGAAGACGCAAACAACTACGCCCTGCGTCCGGATGGCTCGCTGCGCGATATCTCGCCTACTCTGCTGGCGCTGCTCGGCCTGGAACAACCCGCGCAGATGTCAGGAAGCGATCTGCGTCGACGGCTCAGCTAAGCTTTCCAGTTGTCATAAGCGAAAGCCCTGCCAGAGAGTGGCTTGCATCCACCACTAGAGCGATTCTAATTTAAGTAAATACATTCATGCGATAATCCTCTTGTGGATTTGAGGGCAGGCGTGGATGCAGTCGTATTCACAGGATTTGCGCGAGCGTGTGCTTCGTGCCTTGGCTCGCGGGGAAGGGCCATCGGCGATTGCGAGGCGCTATGAAGTCAGCCGCTTCTATGTCTATCAGGTGCGTGACCGGGTGCAGGAGACGGGTGTACGCACCAGTTTTC
>Ga0210386_10000647_pt1 | contig 32105 bp, 30 predicted proteins | sample IncBWH32OmetaG_FD_160091 | JGI IMG/M metagenome (GOLD analysis project Ga0210386, IMG submission 160091) | Forest soil microbial communities from Barre Woods Harvard Forest LTER site, Petersham, Massachusetts, United States - Inc-BW-H-32-O ...
GCCCTCGGAGCCTCTTCGGCCATGGCAGGGACCTCACTCGCGCAAGTCCCGCCCGCCATATCGAGCAGCCGGATCAAGCAATCCGCCTGCCGCTGGTGCTACAAGGAGATGTCCGTCGATCAACTCAGTTCGTCAGGGGCAGAAATCGGGCTGAAAGGCATAGACCTCCTCGAAGTGGACGAGTGGGAGATTCCGCGCAGACACGGCCTCATCTGCACCATGGGCTATGCCGGAGGCGGCACCATCTCCGAGTCGATGAACCGGGTCGAAAATCACGACGCCATCGAGGCGGCCTTCCGCAAGAACATCCCGCTGGCGGCGAAGGCCGGCGTGCCCAACGTGATCACCTTCTCCGGAAACCGCAAGGGCATGTCGGATGAAGAGGGCGCGCGCAATACCGTGCTTGGCCTGAATCGCGTGAAGAAGATCGCCGAGGATAACAACGTCACCATCTGCCTGGAGCTGCTCAACAGCAAGGTGAACCACAAGGACTACATGGCAGATCACACCGCCTGGGGCGCGGCCGTGATGCACGAAGTCAACTCGCCGCACGTCAAGCTGCTCTACGACATCTACCACATGCAGATCATGGAGGGGGATCTCATCGCGACCATCACCGCCAATATCGGAGTCCTCGGGCACTTTCACACCGGCGGCGTTCCCGGCCGCCACCAGCTCGATCACAACCAGGAGATCCAGTACGACGCGGTGATGAAGGGCATTGCCGACGCCGGCTACCAGGGGTACGTGGCCCACGAGTTTCTACCCACCATCGACCCGGTCACCGCCTTGCGCCAGGCAGTGACGCTTTGCGCGGTTTAGAGAGCGGCGCTAGCCTGCCCTTACGATCTGCTTCTGTGTAGTTGCACTAGAGATTTCGCAACAACCGGCGGGGCTGTTGGGCAGGAGTAAGCAAGCGGTTCTTCGCGAACGAGAGCTTAAGCGATCATCACACCGAGCGCGCTTGATCGACATGGGGCGGCGGTCACCTGCAAGACCCCCGAGAAAAGTCCGGCAGCGCCCTGGCTCTTAGCCAGGGGTAGCCCCGATAGGGTCCTATCGTTTGGTGGTACTAACTCCTTGCGGACCCGGCGAACTCGACAAAGCATTTTCAGCGTTCAACAACAATCACAGAGAACGTTCCTGGAACAGGAGTCGGACGATATTGAAGCTCTTCGGAGCTTGCTGTGGTGTTTTGTCCATACTTTGAGGTCACAAGGTAGGCTTTCGAAGCTTGATGGCTTGCGATCATCGTTCTGGCACCCGGCTGAGTTTTTACTTGTTGCACCCTGACATATTGAGTCGGAGATTCGCGGTGGAAGATGGAAAGTGTTCCGTCGATATCGGCAACGAAGACCAGGTTTTGTTTCGGAGCGAAGTCGATATCCCCGGCTCCCGGCGGAACCTGACCGATGGTTGTGACATGGCCTGTCCCCGCATCGACGGCAACTAGGTCATGGTTTTCGCAGGCCGTGAAGAGTTGATGGTGGGCCGCGTCGATGGCGAGACCGCTAGGACCGGTGCAGGGGGCAAGTTGCCAGGTAGTTGCAACGCTTCGCGTTGCTGCGTCGATACGAGTGATTGCGCCCAGCGCGGGCAGTCCTACGAAGATGGAACCATTTCCGTCTGTTATGGCCGAGCCCGGGCGGCCAGAGAGAGGGATGGTTGCGGCAACCTGGTTGGTTGCCGTGTCGATGACGGTTGCGCTGTGGCCGCGCGAGTTGAAGACGAAGACAGATTTGGAGACCGGGTCGAAGACGATGGCGTTGGGCACTGCACCTGTGCGTACTGAGGTCACGAGTTTGAGGCTGGAGCGATCGAAGACGCGGACAAAGCCCTCGCTTCCGTCGGTGAGGTCGGTGACGTAACCGTATCTACCGGAGTCGTCGAGAGCGATATCACGAATGTTCTTCATGTCTTCGACTTCGCCAATCAGCTTGCCTGTCTCGGAGTCGACGACCATCACGCGATTCGTGCGGGGAATATAAAGACGATGTGCGGGAGCGTCAAGAACGAGAAATCCCCATCCTCCTGTGCCGCCCAGATTCCACTGGCTCTTCACGTGAAACTGCTGCAGGGCCGTTGGGTCAGCGGCCTGGAGGAAGTGCGTTGAGAAGATGGCTCCCATTGCCAGCATGAAGAATCGGGAAGTAAAGATCTTCGAGGCCAATTTCCGGACGCACAGATTGTTCATTGCTCCTTTGAATCCCTTCTCTACAAAATTCGCTTCGACGGCCAGTGTGGACCGGCCGTCGAAGCGGTGAAACTAACTGCATTCGTTGTTAGTTGGAGGAGAATTGAAAGTCATCCGTCAGATCGCCGATAGCCGGGCTGTTGGTCGGGACGTAGGGATTGCCTTCCTTCTGGATTGGATTCGGCAGATTATCGCGGCTGCGGGTGGAGATGGTTGGGAGACCCCAGTTCTTTTCGATGAACTTCATGAGAGAAACGTGATCGCCATACTCGTGCGATACGTGGCCGCCCTTGGAGAACTTCGAGACGACGATCAGGGGGATGCGAGTGCCATCGCCGAAGAAGTCAACCGGCTGAATGTAACCCGAATCATAATATCCGCCGCCCTCATCCCAGGTGATGAAGATGGCCGTGTCAGCCCAGAGAGTCGGGTTGGCTTTGACCGAATCGACGATTTTCTTGGTGAAGCCTTCAAAGAGATCGAGTTTGGAGGATGCCGGGTGACCATCGTTGAAGCCGCTGGGCTTGACGATGGAGACAGCCGGCAGGTTGCCCGTATCGATGTCTTCATAGAGCTCGGTCGTGTCCGCGATGAACTGCTCGCGGGTGGCCTGGGTGCCCATGAACTGGGTCTGGTATTGGAAAGGGTTGCAGATGTTGCAATATTCGTCGAAGGTGTTCGACTCGGTGGGATCGGTTACATAGAGATCCCAGTCTTCGCCGAAGTACTTGAAGGGCACGTTATGGGCAACGAGGTCGTCACCGATGCTCTTCTGGCTGGTGGGAGGGATGGTGAAGGGCGACAGGGCGGTTGCCGAACTACCGTCGCCGTTGAAGCCGGGGTTGTAGTTGTTGACGAGATAGTAGTCGCCCTTGACGCAGTTGGGGTTGATAGGGTGCTTGAGAGACTGGAGGTAGTTGGTAACGGCCGGGACGCCAGGCTGGCTGATATCGCCGCAGTTGACGTAGCTGCCGCCGCTGAAGCCGTCCTGGTCATAGAAGTTGTTGGTCTTGGCCTGTGGGTTGGGGTTCTCGATCTGGTTCGTCATCGGAGGTTTTGCAGCAACTCCATTGGCGTTGGTGAAGAAGATTGAGTCGCCGAAGCCAAACATGATGTGGTTAGCACCGGTTCCGCCCATGACCGACTGGTGGAAGTTATCGCTGATGGTGTAGTCGTCGGCGAGTTGCTTGAGATAGGGGGCGTCACCCTGGGCCATGTTGTAGAAGCCCATGGATGCTGAACCCTCGCCGGTGCTGGTGTCATTGAAGTTGTCAGGTTGGGGTGCGCCGTTGCTGCCAGCGCCGACGGTGGTCTCAACCCAGGGGAAGAGGTCGTTCAAGCAGCCGCTGGCGTTCTCTTGAGTGGCGAAGTCGATGCTGCAGTCGGTCTGCTGCCACATCTGGAAAAAGCGGTGGACGGGGCTGGCGGTGTAGGCGTCGTACGGCATTGTTGGGCCGCTGAGTTGGAAGACACCTTCGCGGAGGTCAGTTGCGTTGGTGACGCGGGTATCGACCTGACCGCTAGGGATACCGGTTGCGCCGGTAACGAGGAACCGATTGTAGGCTGCGGCAAGACCCTGATCCGCAAGTTTACCAACCTTCAGAGTTGTAAAGGGAGCGGGGCCAGCTACAGTGGGCGCTTCGGGACCACCGGCCAGAGCCGGAGGAAGAGTGGCGAAGATGCTCTTGGACTGGGGACTGATGGCGTAAGCTCCGGTGCCGGCGGTCGTGCTATCGACGGCGGAGAATTGCGCGGAGACAGAGTAGTTGACACCAGGCTTGCCGTTGGCCTTGATGATTTTCTTGGAGAGAAGGTTGCTGATGGTCTCACCTTCTTTGGGTGTATAGGTCGCGTAGACGTGATCGAAGCTGCGGTTTTCGCCGATGATGATGATGACGTGCTTGATGGGGGTAGTGGTAACGGAAGTGTCAGTTTGGGCGCACGCGGATTGTGGGAGTCCGGCGAACACTTGCAGCGCAATCATCATCATCGCGCCACACTTCAATGTCCCGTTAGGGGCAGTGATTTTACGACTCGCTTTCAAGGTGTAACCTCCAGAAGCTGAGGAACAGTTTGGGACCGTTGGGGGGAATAACCTCAGCCAGACAAACGTAGAGGCTTGGCATCGTGAAAGTGTCACGAAAGTGTCACTCGAAGATGAAATGATCAAGAATTGCGATTACGCAATTCGCTATATTCCTTTGCAAGGAAAATAACTGAACACGCGACGACGCAATCTCAAAATTAGTTGCATTAAATGAGATTAAATTCAGCTCGTTCGATGCGAGTTAGACGATAACTTTGTACGGTCTCATCATCTCGTTATCCTCGTGCTCGAGGATATGACAGTGCCATACGTATAGAAGTTCCTGGCCAGGTATAACGGCTGCGCCCAGCGGTAGATCGAAGCGCATGATGACGCGGGTGACGTAGCCGGGGTAGGACTTGATGGTGTCCTTGCTCGCGGGACGCTCGTTGCTTTCGGGCGCCATGGGTTTGCCAGTGAAGACAAGCTTGCCGGTCTGCTGGTAGGTCAGGACGTCGAAGGCCTGGCGATTCAAGACCTGGAATTGCACTAGATGAACGTGCAGCGGATGAACATCGCCTGTGATGTTGACGAAAGACCAGATCTCGGTGCTGCCGGCCTTCGGGTCTTCGGTGATGGGCTCGTGCCAGCGCGCATTGCCCAGGAGGCCGATGATCACGTAGCCGTCGGAGGGCCGCTCCTTCTCCGATACAAGAAGAAGACGTTCGCGCGTGGCGTAGGTCGGCTTGAGAGGTTCGAACGGGACTAACGTCTCCGGCAGGGAACTAATATCCTTACCTGCGAGGGGGCTGGTTACCTTAAACAGCATGACGTCTTCGGCAAGATACTGGCCACCCATCGTGTACGGAGCGGGAGCATCGTTAACAAGAGCGAAAGATTTGCCTTCGAAGCCGGAAAAATCTACAACGATATCGAAGCGCTCCGCCGGACCCAACAGCAGGTAACGCAACTCTAAGGGAGTAGGAAGTAAACCGCCGTCGGACCCAATCTGCTGGAACGCTGGCACCTCGAAGGATTCGTTCTGGATCTTACCTGTTGTGTCTGAATTGAAAAGACGGAGATGGTAAAAACGAGAATTAGCGGCGTTAAGGATGCGGAAGCGATACCTTCTTGGCTCGACCTCGAGGAACGGCGTTATCATGCCGTTGACGCAATTGTAGTCGCCATAGAACTCCTGGACCCAGACAGGATGTTCTTTGGGACCGTTGACGACGGTGGGGTAGTAGAGAGAGCCGTCGTGGTGAAAAAGGCGGTCCTGCAGCATGAGTGGAATCTCAAACTTACCTTGGGGAAGGTTAAGAACCTTCTCTGCCTCGTCACGGATGAGATAGAAGCCTGCCAGACCGGTGTATACGTTCAACCGGGTGATGCCGAGGCAATGATCGTGATACCAGAGCGTCGCTGATGGCTGGCAGTTTGGATAGGACGACGGCCGGGGGTTGAATTTGGGGCCGTGCTCACCATTTGCAGTGAACCACGCCTCGGGGTAACCGTCGTCTTCTGGAAGAACGCAGGCACCGTGGAGATGGGCAACGTTTCGGACCGCGGGCAGAGAGGATTCTGCGCCGTGAATCGAGTGATCGATAGGGAGGAGATGCGTCGCAGGTAGTTTGCTGATCCAGTTAATGTTGAGAGGATGGCCGCTCTGTGCTTCGATAGTCGGTCCCGGCCATGACCCGTTGTAGCCCCAGAGGAACGTAGGGGGAAGATCCCGATGCACCTTCCGCTGGAACTGTCGCATTTCTATCTCGATAAGTTCGTCAACATCCCCGGTAGAGCGGATGACAGGCGGAATCGGCAGGGGATCAACATAGCGAGTCAATTTGACGGCGCTTCGAACCGGAGTCGGTGAGGCCATAGCCTGGCCGAGAGCCGGAACACCATTCTTGAGGGTGAGGCCTGCCGCGACGTAGAGGCTGCGACGAAGAAGTCGTCGCCTGCTCAACATGACTCGAAGTCCAAGCCGATGCCAGTGATTGATGGTGGAATTTGCATTAGTCGGGTTCTTCGAATTGCACGGTGAACGATAAGACTTCTTAAGAAGAATAGCCGTCATCTATTACGAGTACGTGAATGGGCTCGTCCGGAGAATTTGATGGCTTCTTCTTGTAAGCCTTTCCGCACAGACACTCCAGTCGACCTGGTTGCCAACACCATCTGGCAGCGGCCTTACCTCTTAGAACACGACGAGATCCACCCTTCCTCTCCAAGAGGCATTGTTGCCCTGGAGTCGACCATTTCATCTAACGAATTGAAATGATTCTTTCGACTCGCGATAACAGGCCGAGTTGCTCATTGAGGGGCGATCATGGTCCTTAGTTGGGGCCGAGCGTGCGGTCTCGACTACTCTGAAGTTAAACGAGCATCTGAACCCATGATCGTCAGCCGGCAGCATTCGTTTTAAGTAACTCTTCGAGACGCTTTTTCGCCTCGCGGAGCGCCTCTTCGGTTCGCTTGCGGTCGTCGATGTCCTCCACCACGCCATACCAGCGGAAGATTTCACCGTCCTTCCCGCGCCGTGCGGCGGCTTGCGCACGCATCCAGCGCCAGTTTCCATCTAGCCGGCCAATCCGATACTCGACATCGACCGGATCGCCGGTGCGAAGGGACGCCGCCCACTTTTCCTCGGTTGGCGCAAGGTCATCCGGGTGCAGTGCCTTGCGCCAGCCATAGCCGAGCGTCTCACTCAGTTTCAATCCTGTGAGCGCTTCCCAGCGTGGGCCCGCGCCCAGAATTTTTCCGTCCGGGTCTGCCGTCCAGGGCACATGCGGACTCAGCTCAACGATATGCCGGTAATGATCCTCGCTCTCCCGGAGTGCCTGCTCGGTCCGTTTGCGATCGGTGATATCCACTGCCGCAAGGGAAATGCCGACGACTTCATTTGCCTCGTCGCGAGCCGGCTGCAACGAGACCAGGATGGTGTTGATCTCCTCGGGCGCACCCGGCTTTTGCGTGAGGATCTCCAGGTCGGAAATGGCTTCGCCGGCCAAAGCACGCTTCAGGTAGGGCTCCATTTGCAGAAAGACCAGAGGCATGACCTCGCCCACCTTCTTGCCGAGACGGGGCCCCAGGGGAGCAGAACTCATCTCAGACAGCCGCTTGTTCTGGCTTACATAGCGAAGATCTCGATCGACAAAGCATAAGCCGACGGGAGCGCCCTCGTAGATGGCCTGAAGTTGTGCCAGACGCTGCGTGGGAGCAGCTTCGAGGTGAAGGGCCATATCCGTAGCCAGCAAAGGAGCCCCTGCCGGGGACGATAAGGTTTGCCTCTCCAGGATTGCCGGAACTTCGGCAGCGGGAACGGGCTGCCCATAGAGCCACCCTTGCCCCAAGTCACACCCAAGATAGAAGAGCATGTCTGCCTGCTTCTTCTCCTCGACACCCTCGGCAACCGTGGTCAGGCCCAGGCTGTGACCCAATCCCACAACCGCAGCGGCGATCTTCCGGCTCTCGCGGCGGTCTGTCATAGAGTGCACGAAGCTGCGGTCGATCTTGAGTTCATCAAAGGGCAGGGTGTGCAGATGACGCAGGCTGGCATACCCTGTGCCAAAGTCATCGAGCGCTAGCCGAATTTCCATCGCCTTGAGATCTCTGGCAATCGCGAGCGCCAATTCCATGTTGCCCACCAGTGCGCTTTCTGTGATCTCGATCATGAGCTGGCGCAACGGAAATCCCGCATGCTCCGCCGCCGAACGGATCTGGCCGGGCAGGGAGCGATCCCGCAGTTGAATCGGCGATACATTGACTGACAGCGTCAGGCGGTCGGGGAAGCTGGGAGGGGTCGCGCTCAGTGCCTGGACGGAGGCAAAGGCCTGGGCCAGGATCGTCTCCGAGAGGGGTCCGATGAGGCCCGTACTCTCTGCCATAGGGATAAATCTGTCGGGAGGAATGACGCCAAGCTGCGCATGATGCCAGCGCGTCAGCACTTCAACCCCCCACAACTTACCTGAGCGCAACTCCACAATGGGCTGGAAGTACGGGACGACCTCGCGACGATCGATGGCGCTTCGCAGGTCGATCAGGGGAAAAGGCTGCGCAGCCATGTTGGGACAATATCTTACGCCCCAGACATTCGAGTGAACATCTGAATTCGCAGCTGGTCACGGAAGAGCTGTTTGTCATTCGAATTGTCCTCGACAGCCCGGCAGTCTTCGAGAATGCCCCCAGGATGTGGCATTCTGTTAGCAGGAGCATTATCCATGTCGCGCGTTGCCAGAACAGCTCTCGTAGCGGTCATCTTTGGTCTTGCCGGAATCTCCGCCCTGGCCCAGGCCCGTGTAATTTACTCCGCCACCGCCGACGCACATGCGGACATCGCCCGGGCAACCAGCACTGCTCTGAAAGCGCACAAGCGAATCATCCTCGACTTTGGCGGCAACTGGTGCGGCGACTGCCAGGTGCTGGATATCTACTTTCACCAGCCGCCCAACCTGGCGCTGCTGGACGACAACTTTGTTCTTGTCCACATCGACATCGGCAGTTCCGAAATGGACAAGAACACCGACGTTGCGGCGAAGTATGGCATCCCGCTCAAGCGGGGAGTTCCCGCCCTGGCCGTTCTCGACGAGCACGGGCATGTGCTCTACAGCCAGAAGAGCGGCGAATTTGAGGCCATGCGCAAGATGGACCCGGCCTCCGTCACCGCGTTCCTGAATCAATGGAAGCCGAAGCGCTGACAACCGTGTCCCTGCCCAGTAAAGCATTTCTTCGATAGGCGCTATTGCACAAAGGACTATGAAAATCGGAGAAATGCCTTAGTCTCAGAGATGATGCTGCGGACTTTCGACCACCTTCGGCGAGCTATGTGGAGGGCGTTCAGTCACGGAGCCTTCACGAACGCCAAGGCGGCCGCCTACTCGGCGATCCTCAGCGTATTCCCGGCGCTGCTGGTGGTCACAACAGTGCTGGCTCTTACACCCCAGACGGACACCGTGCGTGGCGACATCCGCAATGCCTTCAGCGAGATTCTGCCGCCGGACACGATGTCGCTGGTGCAAGCCTACTTCCAGACCAATCATGCCCGCTCCGTGCGCCTGATCTGGACCTCGTCGCTCATCACCACCGCGGCCGCCATGGATGTGTTGTTGACGCTTATGGCCGGCTTCCGCAGCGCTTATCTGCTGCCGAGCGGCGAATGGGGCTTCTGGCGCGAGCGCGCCGTTGCCCTGGCCCTCGTGCCTGCCACGGTGGTGCCCCTGATCTTCGCCACTGGGCTGGTGGCCTTCGGGCACAGTATCGAGCACTGGATGATCGACAATGCCGACCACGAGCTGCGTTTCTATGTATTGCTGATGTGGCGCATCATCCGCTGGATCATTGCGACGCTCACGAGCGTGGTGGTCCTGGGCGTTATCTACCACTTCGGCACGCCGGGCAAGCGTCCCTGGGGGCAGGTTGTCCCGGGCAGCCTGCTGGCCACCGTGACGTGGTTCCTGGCCACGCTGATCTATGGCTGGTACCTCACGCGTTACGCCGACTATTCAGTCGTCTACGGATCGCTCGGAGCCGGGGTGGCAACCCTCATCTGGCTCTACATGGTCTCCTTCAGCATTCTGATCGGCGCGGAATTCAACGCGCTGATCTATCCCATCTCTCCGCCGCCCGCGCACCAGGATGATGAAAACACGGTTACGATTCTCCCCCGTCAGGCCGTGTGACGCGCCTGGATCCTTGCAGCGAGTTAGAATGTACATGTTTTCATCAACGTAAAAAGAAGCACAACGCAGTTGGGGGATGGATGAACGTTACGCTTGCCGGTTCGAATCTCGCGCCGGGTAAAAATCTGCGCAGGGCCAAGATTGTCGCCACTCTGGGGCCTGCTTCGAATAATGAAACAACCTTTCGCGAGTTGGTCCGTGCCGGTCTGGATGTCGCCCGCCTGAACTTCTCGCATGGCACCCATCCTCAGAAGCTGGAACTGATCGAGATGGTTCGGAAAGTGGCGCGGGAGGAAGGCAAGATCATCTGTATTCTGGGCGATCTGCAGGGACCAAAGATCCGAACGGGGCGCTTGCAGGACCGCAAGCCGATTCAGCTTGAGACCGGCCAGCAGCTCACCATCACCCCCCGTGATATTGCCGGCACGCCCACGGTGATTTCCACGACATTTCCGACTCTCGCTGAGAATCTTGAGGCAGGGGCGCGCATCCTGCTCTCTGACGGCCTGATCGAACTGCGCGTGCTCGCCGTGAAGGGCGAGGATGTGGAGTGCGTGGTGATTAACGGCGGCGTACTGGGTGAGAACAAGGGCATCAATTTGCCCGGCATTTCCGTGCGTGTACCGTCGCTCACGGTGAAAGACGAAGCTGACCTCGAATTCGCCATAAAGAACGGAGTCGACGCCATTGCCGTGTCTTTTGTCCGCACCGCCGATGATGTGCGGCTGGTGAAGCAGCGCATCGCCGATCTGGGCGCCGACACCTGGGTGGTTGCCAAGCTCGAAAAACCGCAGGCCATCGAACATCTGGAAGAGATTCTCGAAGTCGCCGATGGGGTGATGGTGGCCCGCGGCGACCTGGGCGTCGAAATGCCGCCCGAGAAAGTTCCAGCCATTCAGAAGCTGGTGATCCGTCGCGCTTCCGAGCATCGCAAGCCGGTGATTACCGCGACACAGATGCTCGAATCCATGATCGAGAACCCGCGGCCTACCCGCGCCGAAGCCAGCGACGTGGCTAACGCGATCTACGACGGTACTGACGCGGTCATGCTCTCGGGCGAGAGCGCTGCCGGGAAATACCCGGTAGAAGCCGTTAAGATGATGGCAAAGATTGTCGTCGAGTCGGAGTCGGAGATTCACGACACATTTTCGCCTCACGATGGCCGTCCCAGTAACCTCCGGCTCTCCGTCGCCGAGACGATTTGCGAGTCGATGGCGCATGCGGCGATGGATCTTGATCTGAGAGCGATTGCGGTTTTCACGGAGACCGGCGCGACCGCCCGTCAGCTCTCGAAGTATCGCCCCCAGCCGCCCATTTACGCGCTCTCCAGCGTCGATGTCGTCATCAACCGAATGGGGCTTCTGTGGGGCGTGCACCCGGTTAAGTGTGCGAAGGCGCACACGGCCGAAGAAATGGTCGACATGGCGGAGGAACTGCTCGAATCCGCTGGCTACGTCTCGCCGCAGGACATTCTGGGCATCGTCGCAGGAACGCGCACCAAGTCCGGCTCGACGAACTTCCTGCGTCTGCACGTGCTTGGCGACAGGTTGCACGATCTCGGATTGTGAGGATTCAGAGCCTCGGGGGTTCAGGTCTATAAGATTGGGAGATGGGCCGAATCCACATACTTTCCGATCAGGTGGCGAACCAGATTGCCGCGGGCGAGGTCATCGACCGTCCGGCGTCGGTGGTCAAGGAACTGCTGGAAAACGCGCTTGACGCTGGAGCCACGCGCATCCAGATTGAGGTGGAGGCGGGCGGCCGCAAGCTGATCCGCATCGTGGACAACGGTATCGGCATGGTTCGCGACGATGCCTTGCTGGCCTTCGAGCGCCATGCCACCTCAAAAATTCGATCAAGCGGCGACCTGCTCTCGATTGCCACGCTGGGCTTCCGCGGCGAAGCGCTGCCCTCCATCGCATCGATCTCGCGGCTGGAGCTGGAAACGCGCGCCGCCACCGAGGCCAGCGGAACCCATCTTGAAATCGTGGGCGGAAAAATCTTTCGTGTAGAAGACGCCGGGCTGCCCGCGGGAACCACCATTGCCGTTCGCGATCTCTTCTTCAACACGCCTGCCCGGCGCAAATTTCTCAAGGCTGAAAGCACGGAGCTCTCACACGTAACCGCGTTGGTTACAAATTACGCGCTGGCACATTCCGGCAAGCACTTCGAGCTGCACTCGGCGACCAACGCGCTGCTGATTGCGCCTCCTGTGGCCAAGGTCTCGGAGCGCATCTTTCAGGTTTTCGGGAAAGATACGCTCGATCAGCTGGTCCCTCTTGCCGCAGAGATAAGGTTCGATCGCGCTGGTCTGCCTGAGCCGCCGCCGTGGAAGCGCGAGGGAGATTATCAACCGCCCGATCCGGGCTTTTTGCGGATCAGCGGCTTCGTCTCCAAGCCCGAACTGCAAAAGCTCAACCGGAATTCGATCTACGTATTCGTGAACCAGCGCCTGATCCGCGACCGGCTGATCCTGCACGCGGTCAGCGAGGCCTATCGCAACATTATTCCGCCCACATCGTTTCCGGTCATCCTGATGTTTCTCGAAATGCCGCCGCATGAAGTGGACGTCAATGTGCATCCGTCGAAGACGGAAGTGCGCTTTCGACAACAGACCTTCATTCACGACTTCGTTCGCGACAGCATCCGCAACACGCTCATCAAGGCGCGCCCCGCCGCTGGATTTCTCGCCGCGCTCACCTCACATCCTCATGCGACGGGGTTGCAGCCCACGACTTCGCCGATTTCCGGCGAGAGTGAACCGGAGATTGTGAAGGATTCGGAGCCCGTAAGCGCATATGACACGGTGCCCTTCACGCTGGCTGAGTCCGCGCCGGAGCCCGAAGAGGTCAAACTTCCATTCTCGATCACGGCTCCTGAGCAAACGGCAAACTCTGCTTCGCACGATTGCGAGCCCAAATGGGACACAGAGACATTGCCAGACGGCGGTGAGCTCGCGAATCTGAACTCCCTCGCCTCGCTCAAGCCGCTAGGACAGCTGCGTGAGTCGTTCATTCTCGCCGTGAACGACGAGGGCCTGTGGATCGTCGACCAGCACGTCGCACACGAGCGCGTGCTCTTTGAGAAGATCCTTCGCGAGCGCGCAGTGGAGCGCGTGGAGCGGCAGAGGTTGCTGATGCCCATGCTCGTCGATCTGCAGCCGCACCAGATGGTGCTCTTCGCCGGCATCGCGCAGGAACTGGAGCGCAATGGCTTTGAGGTCGAGCCCTTCGGTCCGCACACGCTGGCGATCAAGGCCGCGCCGATTGGTCTCGAAGGCCGCCACCTCGAACGCATGCTCATGGAGGTGCTGGAGCAGGCGGGAAATCCGGCGCAATCGGAGAACCTGGGCACGCTTCGCACGCGCATTGCGGCGTCCATCGCCTGCCATTCGGCCGTCAAGATCAACATGCCCCTCGACACCCGGCGCATGGAGTGGCTGCTCGGCGAACTCGCGCGTACCGAGCATCCCACCAGCTGCCCGCATGGGCGTCCCATCGCTTTACGGTATTCTTGGAAGGACATCCAGCGGGCTTTTCACCGAATTTAGCGCAGCGAATTCAGCCTCGTTTCTCCGCCGGAAAAAGAAGGTCTCTTTGACAGCCGAACAGTTACAAGCAGTGCGCGCCGAGCGTTGGCGGCAGAAATCGAACCCCGTCCTCACGCTTGAAGACGCCGCAGCATGGCTCAACACCACAGGGCTATGCCTTTTCCTGCCACGGCGCAACCAGTTCCTGGCGCCTGCCCCCTCTTTTGTGGAAGCCTGCAGCGGCGACCCGAGCGAAACGCCCGCGCCGGGGGCCATTGAAACTGCCAGCAGCCTGATGATCCGGCTGATTGAAAACGGAGCTGTGCTTCCGCTGAATCTTTTCGGCACGCTTTCCGAGCAACCCGACTTTCTGGCCACGCGCGATGCCTTTCCCTTCATCTTCAGCCTGCGCGGTGGGCGCAGCTGGAAGGTGGTTCCTGCCCAAGCATCCCCTCTGGTGGCCGAGATCTGGAAGCTGCTGGAAAAAGATGCATCGCTAGAAACCGCCGAAATCCAGGCGGCACTTGGACGCGAATTGACGGAAGCGGCGGTGCTGCGCGGACTCATGGAACTGTGGAGCGCACTGCGCGTCATTCCGGTGTATGCGGCGAACGAGCCGACGCGATGGGAGCTGACGCAGACACGCTTCTCCGATGCGTTGAATGCGGCGAACAAGATTGCCCAGACCACGGCACTCTCCGCGCTGGTATCGCTCTATCTCGAATCTGTCCTCGCAGCCACGCCCGATGAAGTGGAGACCTTTCTCTCGCCCCTCACGTCGCGCTCGAAAGTGCGGGAAGTAGTGAATGGGCTGGCAGCCACACGCCAGGTTTCGATCATTCCGGTGGGAACGCAGACCATGTTCCACGTCGCCGGATCGCTGCCCGAGTTTGCAGAGCCGGAACCAGCCACAGCGCCGCTCGAAGCTGGGCCGCGACCCCGTTTCGAGCGGCCGCCGTTCGGGCAAAAACCGAGGGAGACACGAGGTCCGGAACGGCGTCCATCATCTGGACGCGACCGTACAGGTGACCGTCCCCGCACCGGTCCATCGCGAGAGCGTTTTGCAGCAGGCGGTGCGAGACCTGGCGGAGCAGGGCGGGGCAGCGAACACCCGATACGCCGGGGCACCGATTTCCAGGGCAACTATCCGCCGCGGCGCAAGCAGTTTGGCGCCAAGACCGGCGGACCGTCTCGCCCCGGTGGCGGATCTAGCGCCGGAGGCGATCGCCCTCCCTATCGCAAGCCTACCTTTAGCAAACCAGAGGAGGGCGAGCGTCCCAGGAGTTATCCGCGCAAGGCCGAGGGTGCAGGCGGCGAGCGTCGACCGTTTACCAAAAGGCTTTTCGAGAAGCTGCCTTTTAGCAAATCCTTCGGAGAGCGTGGCGCAGCCGGGGATCGTCCGCCGCGCAGGGAGAGCAGCCCCCGCACCAGCGAACGTACATCGAGTGGAGAGCTCAGGCCAGGGACCGGGCGTCCCAGCTTCCGGGCTGGAGGCGGAAAGTTTCCGCCAAAGAAATTCGGTACAGGTGATAAATTTCCGCCGAAGAAATTCGGGCCCAAAAAGTTCAACCCCAAGCCATTCAGTAATGACAGACCGCGCCCCGCTTCCGGTGACCGTCCCTTCCGCCCGCGTCGCGAGGAGGCATCAGACCGGCCGCGCAGCCCTCGTCCCTACGATCGGGCGGCCAGATCGGATCGCCCCGCGCGCCCACCCAGTGGAGGACGTCCTTACGGCGCAGGCAAGCCGTGGGAGGCAAAAAAAAGGGATGGTGAGAAGCGCCCCTTCTTCCGTGACAAACCTGCCAAGACAGGCAGGGATGACCGGTCGGGGAGTCGGGGTCAAAGTGGAGCTCCAGCCAAACGCACCGGCGGATGGAAGCCGAAGCCTTCGGGCTTTTCGAAATCGTCGAAGCCGGCGTCTGGGAAGCCGAAATTCGGCGGAGCGAGATTCGGAGGCGCGCGCACGGGCGGAAAGAAATACGGAGCAAAACCAGGATTCAAATCCGGACCAAAGCCCGGTGGCGCACGGCCGCCCTTCAGGAAGCGAAAGGACGAGGGTAAGAAGAGCTCCGAATGAGTGGACGACGCCTGATCATTGCTATTGATGGGCCGGCGGGCGCCGGCAAGAGCACGGTGGCCAAACATCTCGCCGCTCATTTCGGCTTGTTGAATCTGGAAACCGGCGCCATGTATCGCGCCTTTGCCCTCAAGGCGCTGGCAAGCAAGATCGATCCTGGCGACGCAGCGAGCCTCGTACGGCTGGCCGCATCCACTGAGATTGTTCTTGAGCCGGCGGTAGCAGGAAATCGCGTCCTGCTGGACGGGGCCGATGTAAGCGAGCGCCTTCGCGACGCGGAAGTGACGCAGGCCGCCTCGCGAGTCAGCGTACATCCCGCAATCCGCGCCTGGATGGTCGATTTGCAGCGCGAGATCGGTGAGGCCGGTGGAGTGGTGATGGAGGGCCGCGACATCGGCACCGTCGTTTTTCCCGATGCCGACCTGAAGTTCTTTCTCGACGCCTCGCCCGAGGCGCGCAGCCAGCGCCGCTACGAGCAAGCCAGTAGCCCGGCAACGATTGCTGCCGCGTCGGAAGGCATCTCGGCGATCTCAAAAGAATTGCGCGAACGCGATGACCGCGACCGCAACCGCAAGGACTCGCCGCTGCGCCCCGCGTCCGATGCAGTCATTATCGACTCAACGGTACTTGCGCTGGACGAAGTGCTGGGGCGCATCGAATCCATCGTTAGGGAACGGCTGGCTACTGAACCGTTGGCTCGGGAGTAGGCGTCTTCGGAGCTTTCAGATGCCTGGGCGGAGCAGGCGCCTCAGGCTTCTCCGGCTTTTCAGGTTTCTCAGGCGCCTCGGCCCGCGCGTCCGAGCCCTTCTTCAGCTGCAGATTTCCGTGAGTCGTAGTAAGGTCGAGCCTCACGCCGCCGTGCCCCACCGTGCCTTGAAGCGTGCGGCGGTCGCCGCTGGTCGTCATCTGCAGCGGAAAGTCGGCCTCGAGATCATCGTCTTCCGTGGTGCTGGCGTTCACCGTGAAGTTCGAATTGTCCGGCACGGTCAGCGTAAGGCCGCCGGTTCGATTCGTGATCTGCACATTGCCCAGGGGAGCCGAAGCGACCACGTTCACATCGCCATCGCTGTTCTCGATGTGCGTGTCGCCGGCGACCTGAGATAGGTCGATATTCTTTGAGCGAGTGACGATGCGCACTGGTCCGGAGGCCTGATTTGCCGTCAGATCGCTCGAGTCCATGGTCAGGTCGCCGCCCAGTTTCGGTATATCCAGATCTGTTCGGGTGGTGTGAAAGTGAACCGTCGAGCCCACCTGCTCAAGATGTGTGTCGCCGAAGAATTCACCATCGAGTGCCACCGGCCCTTTGATCTCCGACAATGTCACGTCGTCCACGTGTCCGTCCATGAAGGCATGCCCATCCACCTGGTGCGCGGAGAAATCACCATGGTTCATACGCGCGTGCACATCGCCGCCAATGCTGTCGAGCTTCACGTCTCCATGACCTGAGGTCACATCCACATTGCCCTTCAGACCTTCGACCGTCACATCGCCGTGACCCGCATTGATGACCGCCAGCGACTTCTCGGGAAGTTGCACGGTCAGATCAACGCGCGCTCCGTTGCGGCTGGGCACGGTGATCACCGCGCCTGAGGTGGATGTAACGATCTTGGGCTTGACCTCGTCGAACATATTCTGAACGTCTTTGTCGGAGGAGTGAATAATCTGGTGAGCGCGCAGGTGCATCTCTCCATCGGTCGATGTCGTAACCGTCACATCGCCGCGTGGGTTCTGGATATTTACGTTCGCGTTTGCGGGGATCTCCTGGTCCATCTGGACGTCGTTATCGTGCTCCTCGCCCATCATCGAGAAGAAGTCATCGCCATCGTCGTTGAACTGGTGGCTGAACGGCCCCCACCAGCGGCCTTCGTTCGAGCCCCACCCCACTGAAGCAAGAAGCAGAATCAGAATGACTATGCCGCCAACCGACCGCCGGCCCGCATAGGGATTGTTCCTGTCCCAGAAATACTCAGCGAGCGAAACCAGGCCTACGCCAATCAGCAGCATCGGCCACCAGCGCGCATACCAGCTCCAGAAGCCGGCTGCACTCAGGTGCCCGGTTTCGAGTAGCAGGGCGATGATACCAATCGTCAGAAGAATGCATGGTCCTACGATCGAGGCGCGCCTGTAGCCGTACCAGTGTCTCCAATAGTGGCGTTGTGCCCGGAGCTGGTCGCGCTGCGCCCGCGCGAAGTCGCGCGCCTGCCTGCGTGCGTCACGCTCAGACCACTGAGGGGGATAGGGTGGAGGGTTGGCTGCCATATCGCTACCTCCCCTCGCCGGAATCGCAACGGCGGTTGGGATCGGAGGGTAGATCAGGCGGCGCCACTACCAGCGAAGACGAAGCGGGTGGCGTGTTCACAAAGGGTCCTGCGTCCTGGGCTGCGTATTGTCCCTGCGCATATTGTCCCTGCGCCACTTGCTGCTGCTGCCATTGCGACCAGGCCGCGCGCTCCGCGAGCTGAAGCACGCCCAGCACGATCAGATAAAGCGGCCAGCTCCGGCCGTAGGAGATGATGTCCCACTCATTGAGAAGCGCCGTGACGCCGAAGACCAGAAGCATCGCCGGTCCCTTGATGCGATGGATAAACAGGTACGGGTTCATAGCGCACCTCCTGAAGGCGGCGCCGGGGGCGCTGGAGGAGGAGGCGGGGGAGGAACTCCGCGTGTACGCCGGAACAGTAGCCACGCACCGAGGCCGATGATAAGCAGTGGCCAGGTGTGGTGAAACCAGGCAAAGCCGAAGATGCCCAGCGTGTTGAAGAGGAATAACAGCCCCAGCCCGATCAGTACAATCGCGCCGATCGGCTCCCGACGCGGCATGGGCGCGTAAGGGTCGACATCCGGAGGAACAGCCCCCATCGGAGGAATTGGCGGAATCGGCGGGACAGCCGTGTAAGGCGGATATTGCGTCGTGTAATCGGCCGGAGGGGCGTAACCCGCGGCCGGAGGAGGCACGGGAGGCACCGTCGTGTACGTCTGCGTCGCTGATGGCGTCACATTGGAATTGGGAATGCCGATTTTCCCTCCAAGCTCATTCAGCCCGAACGGATCGGGCATCGGCAGCCCATCGCGGCGGGCCTTGGCCGTTTCATATGCGTCGAAGACCTGGTACGCCACCCAGGCTGCGATAAACAACCCGAAAATTCCATGATTTTCCGTAATCCCGATCAGCACCACGAAGACCAGGACATGCACCAGCGCCTTCACGAACTGGCCGTTGTACATCGCGCCCACGCCGGGAATAAATCCAAGGCCCATCGCGACGCCAGGATTTGGACCACTGGGCGGAATCACGCCGCCCACCGCGTAGTTCACCCCGCCGGCCGTCGTTCCGGAGGCCGTGTAGGCCGCCGCGCCGGGCGCGGTGTAACCCCCGCCGATCCCCAGTTTCGCCGCAAGGCATTGCTCACAATAAATCACACCGGAAACCGGCCGCACGCACTGGGCGCACAAGGCCTTTCCGCAATTCTGGCAGTATGCAACTACAGCAATATCCGGATGGTTGACGCAATTCATGCCAAGCTCCTTTCTGCCTGGTCTCGTAGGAAAGCGACCAAAGTATCTACCTCTTCTTTTTCTTTATTTCGGACCTCGCTGGCGCCCGGGCAGGACGCTACCGTTTTGCCGAATCTCGTTTTGCCGGACCACTTTACGCTGGCCAGCACTTTCTTTCCAAAAATCACATCCGGTTGAGGAACGGCCGGCGCGGATTCGAGCTTCCCGCCGGTCTTGTGCCCGTTCCCGGGCGACGAGCCCGCCGACGGAGTATTCTGCGGCGCGGGCGTCTCCTGTTTGGGCTGGGCGCTCGGCTGCGATGCGGGCCGCGTCGTTTCTTCATCGCGTTTCAGCTCACGCATCTTGGATTCCACTTCATACACAAAGCGCAGGTTGTCGTAATAACGCACCACCTGGCTCTTTGCGCCGTAGAACTGCCGCGTCAAGTTGTTTTCCAGGCTCGCCGGAGTCAGATCCGCCAGGCGCAGGCCGGTCAACCGCACCCCGGCCAGATTCAACGTCAGGGCGATCGAGAAGAAGGCCATCGCCGCCGTCATCATCAGGCGCGTATCCCACACAAACCGCCTCCGCGGCATGGCCAGCACATTCGGTCCGGCTGCAATAGGAGCTCCATACACGGCCAGCGGGCGATCCGCCACCGCCCCGCTTGTCCGGCTCAGAATGCGCTCCATCAGGTCGCCCGGCATCTCCGGCTCGGTGTGCAGAAAGCGCATCCATTCCTGCCCCTGCCGGGACTGCGCCAGCAGCCCAGAGCAGGCTGCACAGTCATGGCTGTGCGCCTCGAAGCTCGCTCCGTCGGTGGGCGGCATCACGCCGTCCAGAGCATCCGCCAACAGGGCTTCCCACTCCTCGCAGCGGAGTTCCCGTCCGGCGCGGTGTGCGCCTTCGGGGCCCTTCGGCTGCTGTTCAAATGGATTGCGCTCTGACATCTAAACCACCTGTCCCTTGTTACGTTCGAGCAGCCTTGCCAGTTCCGCCCGCCCCCGGCTGATACGCGACTTCACCGTACCCTCTGGGATGTGCAGAACCTGAGCTATCTCTTTGTAGTCCATGTCTTGCAAGTCACGAAGAATCACTGCTTCTCTCAACTCTGGTGAAATCTTTGTCAGCGCTTCCTGCACCATCCGGGCGATTTCTTTCTGTGCCGCGCGGTCGTGCTGGGTCGGACCCGTAGCCGCCAGCCGATCGGCCAGAGGAAGCTCCTCCGACTCGTCCCACCCAGCGTCCATCGAGTCTGTTACGCGCTGTTGTTTTGTTCTTCGAAAATGATCGACCAGCAGATTACGCGCAAGTGTCGTCAGCCAAGTTTGGAAGCTGCCACGGTTCAGATCAAAGGTTGTCAGATTTCCGTAAACCCTGATGAAGACGTCCTGGGTAAGGTCCTCGGCGTCATGCGGTGAGCCGGTAAAGCGGTAACAGAGAGCGTAGATGCGGCGATGGTGCGCCTTCACCAGTTCGGCCCAGGCCAAGGAGTCGCCATCCAGGCACCGCTGTACGACGATCTGCCAGTCGGCTTCCAATATTCTCGCTGCTCCCCGTGCTTCTGTGCTGCCCTGCATGCTGGGCTGCGATGCCCATCCCGATGCAGCGCCCCGTTGCCCCGGCCCTGAGCCCAGCCGGTTGATCGCACCCGGGCCCGGCCCCTGCACCGGACCCGGATGCGTCTGAGACACAGGACGCAGTCCCGGAGTGATTGCTCCAGTCCTTGGCCGCGTCCGGATCACCCGGAACCCGTCCATCTCCCACGTCATTGCCCCAGCAAAACTCATGGCAATTCATACGCAAGTAACACGTCGCCGGTTCCGTGGGCCTGCCCGGCATCTCTTCCACTGCATTGAAGTGGCCAGAATACAGGAAAACGGGAGAGGGTTCCGCTTTGCCCGTTAAGAGACCGTCAGGCCGATGCAATTAGCCTCACGCTCGGCAACCGTTTCCATTCTGGGCTAAGATGGGCGGTCTAGAGGGAACGTTTCCAATGGAGGTTCGTAAATGAAGAAGACTCTGGTCGCGCTTGCTCTCGCCCTGGCCGTCAGCACGCTGCCGGCTCATGCACAGGATCAAGCCAAGAAACAGCCGCTGAAGCCGCCGGCCAGCCCTTCACAGGTTTTGCTCGACAGCTGGAACGATATCGGGCGAAAGCTCATCGCTATGGCCGAAGACTTTCCTGAAGGCAAATATGACTTCAAGCCAAATCCCGTCGAGCGAAGCTTTGCGGAGCAGCTGCTGCACGCGGCAGGCGCGAACTACTTTTTCATCAATCCATTCCTGGGGCAGAAGGTACCTCAAGGAGATCCCAAGCGCGACCAATACAAAACGAAGGCTGACGTGGTTGCTTTCGTGAAGAAGTCCTTCGCGGACGGCGCTGCTCTCATCAAGCAAAAGGGCGACGCCGGTATGAGCGATTTGGCGATAGACCCGTTCTCCAGCAATCAACAGGATCGCATGTCGGATCTGGCGTGGGGTTTCATCGAACATTCGGGAGAGCACTACGGCCAATTGGTTGTCTACTATCGCGTGGCTGGATTGGTCCCTCCGGAATCACGCCCTAAGAAATAGGGGATCACCCCAGCTTGATACCATGTTCGCCGACGACGGTAAACACCGACAGGAGATTGGTAGTCCCGAGAAGCTGGCGAACCTGTGCGCCAAGATTGATCAGCTCTAAAGTGCAGCCTGCCGAGCGAGCAGAGACATACAGACGAACCAGCGTGCCCAGGCCCGTGCTGTCCATGCGGGTAAGTTCTGTCAAGTCCAGCACGATTCGTTTGGTATCGGGGATAAGTTGCCTGACCCGGATATAGAAAATATCGCTCGCGCCCCCCACGACCTTGCCGTGGCACCGCACCACGGCAGTGTCACCGGCACGGTCAATCTCAAGCGTAAGGAGACTTGCGGCTTGGTCAGGCATTCCGGTGTTGGCTACGATTTCTGGGCTGCGACCGAGGTCACTGTGATGGTATCGCCATCCACGGTACCCTTGATAGTCACGTTCTGGCCGGCCAGGCCCTTGACAGCATCGTCTTCGCCTTTCAGCTTGTAGACCTTGCCATCGCTGACCAGGACCGGTGCCGCGCCGCGCGCGATGCAACCCTTTACGCACTTGGTGGCGGACGCACTGGGCGCGGCATGTGATGCGGCGCATTGTGCCTCGCTGATGAAACCGTTGATGGTTTGGGCCGACTGGGCGGAGAGCACGGAGGCCGAGATCGCCAAAATTGACGCTGCTGCCAGATTCCTGATGGACATGCGCAGACTCCTCATTGATTTACACCGCTTCGACCTTACCACCGGACCATGGAGGCAGTCCAAGTCCTCTACAAAGAACCTTTTCCTATGTGAAAAATGGGATCGCCAAGAGCTAACCGCTTCTTAGCTGCCCGGCTCACCAGCTTCCCTTACGTCTCGAGAAGAAAGTCCGGCGCCACCGTATTCTCGTACAGCGAATGGTCACGCGTGACCACGGTCAATCCGCTGGGAGTAACGAAATACTTCCGCTTGTCCTCGCTCTGGTCGTATCCGATGACCGTGCCCTCCGGGAGTTGCACGTCGCGGTCGATGATGGCCCGCCGGATGCGGCAATGCCGCCCGATATTTACGTGCGAAAAGACAATGCTCGAATCGAGCTCGGAATAGGAGTTGACACGAACATCCTGCGACAGCACGCTGTTGCGCACAACAGCGCCAGAAACGATGCATCCCGCCGAGACGATGGAGTTGATCGCCATCCCCGTCCGCCCCGGCTCGCCAAAGACGAACTTTGCCGGGGGATACTGCCGCACCCGCGTCCGGATAGGCCAGTTGCTGTCATAGAGATTGAAGACCGGAGACACCGATCCCACATCCATGTTGGCGTCGTAATACGCGTCCAGCGTACCGACATCCCGCCAATAGAGAGCCTTCTGCCTGTTCTCATCGACGAAGTTGTAGGCCCGCATCTTGTACTTGCCAAGAATACCGGGAAGTATATTGTGCCCGAAGTCGTGCTTCGACGAGGGGTCCTCGGCATCCTGCATCAGTGCCGGCAGCAGCACGTCCGTGTTGAACAGATAGATGCCCATCGAAACGTCGACCATATTTGGATTGAAGGGCGACCGGATGTCGGTAGTCTTGGGCTTTTCCTTGAACCCGACAATCTCTCCATTCCGCGCAACTTCAACTACGCCGAAGCTTGCTACCTCCGAGGGCTCAACCGGCAGGGTGGCCAGAGTTACATCCGCCCCCGATTCGCGATGTTCATCGAGCATCTTGCCGTAGTGCATCTTGTAAATATGGTCGCCGGAGAGAATGAGCACGTGCCTGGGCTGCTCCGAACCGATCGAATAGATGTTCTGGTAGACCGCGTCGGCCGTGCCCATGTACCAGTTCGCGCTGACCCGCTGCATGGGTGGAAGGATCTCGATGAACTCGCCCAGTTCCTGGGCGACGACGCTCGTCCAGCCCTCGCGAATATGGCGATTCAGCGACAGCGCCTTGTACTGCGTCAGTATGTAAACGTGACGTAGATCGGAGTTGATGCAGTTGGAAAGGGTTATGTCGATAATGCGGTAGTTGCCGCCGAAAGGAACCGCCGGCTTTGCCCGATCTCGCGTCAGCGGAAACAGCCGCTCTCCTGCTCCGCCTGCCAGCAATACGCCGAGTGTGTCTCTCATCGCCTGGTTGTACCTTCATCGCCTCTCCGCCTCCGAAGTCACAGCAGTAGAGACTTCGCGCTGCCCTCTCGCGGAGACGAGCGGATACTAACACAACCAGCCCGGCCAGGGCATGAAGTCCCCGCTATTTGTGACCCTCGTGTTCTTCAATCGCGATGCGAAGCGACTTCAGGAAGTTCAGATCCTGTGCCGTGAAAGTTTTATCCCCGCTCTGCTTCTCCTCGTTTGAGGCTTCGAGCGCCGCCACGGGTTGCTGTTCCAGCTCATTCAGTCCGATCGTTGCCTCCAGCATCAGCAACACATCGAAACCCTGCTTGCGAATGTCCTTCACCACTCCGGCGATATGCTCCGACTCGGAAACGCTTTCATGGATTGCTTCGCCCAGTTGCTGCACCAGGTTGCGTAGTTTTTGGTTCAAGGATTCGCTCCATTTCCGCCCCACTTCGTGCCGAGACGCTTTTTAGCAGGTTTGTCTTACATTACTTCTGATGTTCGACGGAGGCAATGCGAATCAGGATGCGACTGCTACACTTTTGTGTATGGAGCCGGACCGTCTTGGCCGAAAACTGGGCGTCGGTGTTCGCGTCGCCTCCGGCATACTCCGCGACCGCGCCTCGCAAGCCGCTCATTCCATGCAGAAAGAAGCTCCGGTGTACGTGGAGCAAGTAGCGCAGCAGAAGGTTGAACGAGGCCGCTCCGCCGCTCGCGGCGCGCGAAAATTCGGTCAATCCATCTGGGGACCATTCATTCACGCCGGCAGCGTCCTCTGGCTTGAGATCACCGGCCTCTTCTTCGCCCTCTTCGGCCTGTTCTTCGCTCAGAACGCTTACAAGCTGCGCCACGCCTGGTATTCCGGAGCCGAGCACACACGCTTCATGCTCTATTTCGCCGTCACGCTTGTATTTTTTTACTTCACTTTCAGCTCGTTCTATCGTGCGCGGCAGAAGGAGAAGCGCCGAAAGGCGCAGTAGCAGCGCGATGTCTGCAACTCAACCCAAACCCGTCTACACCGCCACCGACCTCGACGCCGCCGGCTTTGATTCCAACCGCAACCTCGGCTTCCCCGGCGAATATCCCTTCACGCGCGGCATCCAGCCCACCATGTATCGCGGACGCCTGTGGACCATGCGCCAGTACGCCGGCATGGGAGACGCCGAAGAGAGCAATCGCCGTTACAAATTCCTCATTGCCAACGGGACTGCGGGGCTCTCCGTAGCTTTCGACCTGCCCACGCAGATCGGTTATGACTCCGACGATCCGATGGCCCTTGGCGAAGTCGGCAAGGTGGGAGTCGCCATCGATTCCATCGAGGACATGGAGCGCCTCTTCGACGGCATCTCACTCGAGAAGATTTCTACCTCGATGACCATCAACGCGACCGCGAGTATTTTGCTCGCCCTCTACGTCGCAGTCGCCCGACGCACCGGAGCCGACGTGAAGAAGCTCTCCGGCACCGTGCAGAACGACATCCTCAAGGAGTACATCGCGCGCGGAACCTATATTTATCCCATCAGCGACGCCATGCGCATCATCACCGACACGTTCGCGTGGGCCAACGAACACACGCCCGAGTGGAATCCCATCTCCATCTCCGGCTACCATATGCGCGAGGCCGGTTCGACCGCCGCGCAGGAGGTTGCCTTCACGCTCGGCAACGGCATCGCTTACGTGCGGGCCGCCGTCGATGCGGGCCTCGACATCGATCGCTTTGCGCCGCGACTCTCCTTCTTCTTTAACGCGCACAACAACTTTTTCGAGGAGGTCGCCAAGTTCCGCTGCGCGCGTCGCCTCTGGGCCGGCATTATGCGTGATCACTTCGGCGCGAAGAGTCCCCGCGCATGGATGTTGCGCTTCCACACCCAGACCGCCGGTTCTACGCTCACCGCCCAGCAGCCGGAGAACAACATCGTCCGAACTGCCATCCAGGCGTTGTCCGCCGTGCTTGGAGGCACACAGTCTCTCCACACAAATGGATATGATGAGGCCCTCGCCCTCCCCACCGAAGAAGCCGCGCGCATCGCCCTGCGCACGCAGCAGATCATTGCCAGCGAGTCGGGAGTCGCCAACACCATCGACCCCTTCGCCGGGTCCTACTATGTCGAATCGCTCACCAATGAAATCGAGCAGCAGGCCCGCGCCTATCTCGATCGCATCTCCACCCTCGGAGGCATGCTGCCCGCCATCGAGCGCGGCTGGGTCCAGCAGGAAATCCAGAACGCCGCCTACGAATACCAGCGCGCTGTCGATACCGGAGAAGCCATCGTCGTCGGCGTCAACCGCTTCACGCGCGACGAAGAACCCGACACCCCGATCCAGCGCATCGACGAATCCCTCGAACGCAGACAGGTCGAGCGTCTTCAGGCACTCCGGGCCCGCCGCGACCAAACCCGCTGGCAGTCTTCACTGAATCTCGTCCGCGACCACGCCCGCAGCGGAGTCAACCTCATGCCAGCAATCCTCGAAGCCGTGGAAAGCTATGCCACCGTGGGAGAAATCGCCGCCGCCATGCGCGACATATTCGGCGAGTATCAGGAGTCCGTGGTGATCTGAGGACCCGCCTCTATCAATCTGTGCGCTGCCTTGCTCCGAAGCTTGTAAAACAACACCGCGACCAGGTTGCTCAACAGGGTCGTGCCCGCGATCTTCACGGCATAGGCCCGCGCGTCCACAACATCCACAAATGGATAAACCGAGATCAGCAGGCTGAAGAGGGTCGCGCAGAAGCCGACGACGGAGGTCCACTTCAGCCACCGTGGCAGCGACCTTCGCAGAGCGGTCACTCCGGCAAGAGGAATGGCAAACATCGCCAGGTAGGCCAGCTCGTAGTGACTGAGGCTGGCGTTCGACAGAACCTGAAATGCCTCCTGCGCATGGACCCCGATATTCGCCAGAACAACCAGCAGAAGCACCAGGGCAGACGTGCAAACAATGGAGTTCGTGGGAGTGCGCCGGCTCGGGTGAAGACGCGTGAACCACACGGGAAGAAGCGCATCCCAGCCAACGGTCATGGGCAGGCGAGTCACTCCGGTGAAGATGTAGCTCGCCGCTCCAATCAGTCGAAGCTGGAGCAGGAAAATCGCAGCGATCGCGAAGAGATTGCCGATCCCGGTGCTGCCCAGTGCTGCGCGGAGTGTCTGCGGGATGGGGGCGATGAAATCAATATGTCCGACCGGCACAAAGGCCGCGACGGAACTGGTGCCGAATATGAACATGGCGCAGATGATCGGTGACGAAATCCACACCGACTGTCCGATCGAGCGTGCAGGCTGCCTGCTTTCCCCGGCGAGAATAGCAATATATTCCAGGCCGCAGAGGGCCCCGAAAATCATCTGGCCGAAGAGCGCGAAGGAATGCAGGTTGCGAGGTGGAAGCTGAACGGCAAGCGGCGTCCAATGGATCGGCATGTGCCGCGCTAAAGCCCAGAGGGGAAGAAGAATCAAGACAACAAAGACAGTCAGCATGGCCCCGCCGCCGATGTTGTGAATCCATTTGCTCAGGTCGAGGCCGCGCAGAGCGGCAAGGGTCACCGCTGCGATCATGCTGGTGACGATGGCGACTGAAGCGATGCGGCTCTCCGGAAGCCACGCAGCCGACGGCCCGATGAGGTAAGAGAGTTCAGTGGGAATGGCAAAGAGGATGGCTGCCGTAACAGCGATGCCATATACCCAGAGGTTCCACGCCGTAAGAAATCCGCCCAGATCACCGAAGGCGCGATGTGCCCAGACGTACAGGCCGCCTTCGAGGGGCATCGTCCGGTTCAGTCCGATGACGGAGCCGGCCATCGGCAGATAGAACACCAGCATGGCGGCGATCCACGTGATTGTCTGGGCGCGTCCCAGTCCGGCGGCAACGCCAACCCATGAGCTACCCACCACGCATAGAATCTGCGTGAGAACAAGGTCACTCAGACCTAACTGGCGGCGTAGCTGATGGTCTCTGTCTGAAGAGGACGCGAGGCTGGACACTGTCTGAAATAGTCGCACACCGCGCGCTGCCGATTGTCTCTGTTATTTGACGAAGATGTTCTTTGGGCAGATGGCGTGCACGCCCACGTTGCCGTCGACAAGCTGCGTAATGTCGACGTCCACCGCGACACTGGTCAGCATGTAAGCCTCATCGCGGCTCAAATGTTTCTCCTCCACGAGAAAAGCGATCATGTCCCTCACCGCAAGCGTGGCGGCTTCTTTCAGGTCGGGACTGAATCCCATGCTGAGGTAGCTGGAGGGCGTCTCGGCCCTTGGCCACAGCAGATGCCGGTCCTTGTGGACGATGAACCGGAAAGTTCCGGAAAGAAACGTCTCCATGGCAGTGATGTCCACTTCGCCGTTGCCCTGGCCGGCGTGGCCGTCGCCCACTTCGAAGAGCGCGCCTTTCGCATGCACCGGAATATAGAGTGTCGTCCCGGCCACCAGCTCCTTGTTGTCCATGTTTCCCGCATGCATCCACGGCGGAGCGCTATCCAGGCGCCCGGCCGACTCCGGCGGAGCCACCCCCATGCTTCCGAAGAAGGGATGCAGCGGAATCTCAATTCCCGGAGCGAACTTCGCAACCATCCTTTCGCGGTCGAGCGGGATGATTTTCCTGCGGCCGTAGGGATAGTCATTAGGCAGGAAGCCGCGTCCAACGCCAAATCCATTGCAGGCGAAGGGCACATCGATGTCGATCTTCAGGATTTGCACTTCAAGCACGTCGCCGGGCTCAGCCTCTGCAATCTCCACCGGACCTGTGAGGATATGTCCGCCCGGACCCCGGTCCTTCACCTCGCGATAGATGTCGGTGTTGTAGGACGGAATGTCCGCCACCGCAACGCCCTCCTCTTCAAGTCGCTCGGTCGAGCCGCATGTGGAAAGGGTCTGAATGCGCACCGCGTCTCCGGAGTGAACGGTGAGCACGGGTTTGGCTGTGGCCGAGTAGTAGCCCCAGACCACGGTGGAAGGTGTGGCTGAGAGCGTTGCCTGCGGGGTCTGTGCCCCGACGATGGTTGCGAACAAAAAAAGGACGGCTGCAACGAAAAGATCCTTCACGTAATTGCTCCCTGTCAAAGACAATTTCAGTGCGGTTACGCTTTGGAGGCACTCGAAGTCTCAGTGCTGGCGCGATCGCTGAATCAGCATACCCGATGCGATCAAAGGCGTTGATTCGCCGTCCGGCACCCAACATGGCGGACGAATCCGGCGCGATGCCCGCGGCCGGCGGGTCCCGGTCAATGTAGTACTCGACCACGCCCGCATGGGTGCAAACCGGATGCTCGCGATCCTCGAAGATGTCGAGAGCTACGCTACCGTGGACGAATTCGCCGCCTCCATGCGCGATGTGTCTGGCGAGTATCAGAAATCCGTGGTGATTTGGCTTCCGTCCGTCGTCTTTTCTGAGGACTTTCCCGTCTCCATTCCACGGAGTCCTCGATGGCTGGTTCTCGTGGGAAGGGACTTTATCGAAGCATTCGTGTCTCCGGAGTGCTCCTCGCACTGTTTTCCGGATTACCAGTCCTGATTCGCGCACAATTCGCAACATCCGACCGCCTCAGCCAATCAGGCTTTTGGCCGACTCAGGCAGGATATGCGCGCAACGAATATGCTGGCGCCTCCTCATGCGCGATGTGTCACAAACTGGTTTTCGAAACAGCACAGCAGACTTCCATGGCGCATACCGCAATGCTTGCCGGCGAATCCTCCATTCTGAAATCAAACCCCGATCTCAGTTTCTCCAATGCGTCGTATCGCTATAACATTCGAACTTCAGATGGCAAAAGCATCTATTCGGTAATAAATGGAGTCACGCAACAGTCGGCATTGTTGGTCTGGGCCTTTGGAACTAGTCGCATAGCTCAGTCCTATCTTTTCAAGAAGAAAGACGGCGAATTTCATGAAGCCCGCGTGACATACTTCCGCTCACTGGCAGCCCTGGATTTCACGCCGGGCCGTGCGCTCGCTTCGGCTACGGATGTCGACATAGACGAGGCTATGGACAGGCAAGTTGGCCGCGCCGAAGTTTATCGCTGCTTCGCCTGCCATACTACCGGTTCGCGCATGGGAAATGACTTCGATGAGACGAGGCTGATAGCTGGCGTAACTTGTGAGGCCTGTCATGGACCCGGCCAGCAACATGTTACTCAGATGGAAGTGGGAAACTCTTCGCCAGCAGGCGCGGAAAATCAGCCCGACGCAATCTTCGATCCTGAAAAATTGACCCCGGAAGAGTCGGTCGACTTTTGCGGGTCTTGCCATGGGTCTTATTGGGATGTGAGTCTCTCCGGCAGTAGTGGTGTGGGAAATGCGAGATTTCAGCCTTATCGGCTGGAGCAAAGTAAATGCTGGAACAAGAATGATGCCCGTCTTACCTGTATCGCCTGCCATGATCCCCACAAAGAGGTTGAGACGGAAGCATCAACCTACGATCATGTCTGTCTGAGTTGTCACCTGACCACGGGATCGAAGACCAAAACGGCTGCCACGCAGAAAGAAAAGAGGCGTCTTTTGCAAGAGGATCTGGCGGAAACGCATCCTGGAAAAGCCTGTCCGGTGAGCATCAGAGATTGCACATCATGCCACATGCCTCAGGTTTATGTTCCCGCAATGCACACTGCTTTTCCTGACCACCGCATTCGCATCGTAAGGGAGCGTGAACCATTCCCGGATTGAACGACCTTTCATTAGCAGGTCGCCGTGCCGTCCCATGCAAGCCGCATGGAGTGAATAAACTGCGCCGGACGCGAAGTCCCTTATTCGCAAAAGACCCGCACCTTAACCTTCTGCTTCTTGTGGTCGAGATCGTTCAAATCGACGTCCACGGTCAGGTCGCTGAGCTGATCGACGATCTCCTCCAGATTCTCCGGCCTGATGCCAGCCATATCGAAGGGAATCCCCTGGTCGTGCAGCGCCTTGTCCACATGCTCCCGCGCCTGGGGAGGGATCAGGTGAGCCAGCTTCACGCCCGCACGTAGCAGCTGCATGGGAATCCGGGTATTTACCCGGACCGGCCCGTGGTCTTCGGCGGGATCGTCCGAATCGACCACGACCCGCAGATACCTCGGCTTCGCGCGGCCTATCTCGGGTGCCTCGCTCGGCGAGGCTGACGGGGCGTCCTTTTCAAGCGCGGCAATCAGGCGCTCGGCTTCATCGGCGGTAATCTTGCCGGCGGCAAGCATCTCTAAGACCTGGCGGCGAGTTTCACTCATACATGTTCTCCTTCAAAAGATGTTCACTAGCACGGAAACGTTCTCATTCTGGACCTCTACCTGCACCTGCGTTCCCCGCAGCGCGGCCAGAACCTGGAATAGCGCGCCAATCGCCCGGAACGGCTCGACGCGCACACAGATGCAGGCGATGAAGAGCACCGGTACCAGCAGAACGAGCAGCGGAGCCAGCACAATCCACAGCAGAAAGAAAGGAATCGACAGCCGGAAGCCGTGGACGCGGTAATCGCCGACACGCACGGCGCCTGCGACAGGAATCATGGCAGTGCCTCCAGTTCGCGGATGGCGTCGGCGGCAGTGATTTCGCCAGCCTTCAGCCGATCCATAATGGCGTTTCGAGTCTCCGTCCGCAGCTCGGCCTGCGAGGGAGCCACATTGGTCTCGACAAACTCCAGGCTCTGGGCAATGCGGTTCAGCCGAGACTTGATGGTTGGATAGCTGACCCCGAAGATCTGCTCCATCTCCTTGATCGAGCCGTGACAGCGAACAAAGGCGGTCACGAAGACCTGATCTTCGGGGTTGAGCCTGGCCAGCTGCGGCAGCTCGAAGCGTCCCTCGATGGCGATGTCCTTCCTGGCCAGCCGCAGGCGCTCGACGATCAGGGGCTCCCCCTGCGTCAGCCGAGTCAACTCCTGCCAGTCGGTCTCTCGGTGGGTCGTCATTTCGTAGTCCATCGAAACAAGATAGATAATCTAATAATTGAAATAATGAATATTTGTCAATATAAAAATTGAATTATTTAATATCCTACCCGATGGTCGATCATCTTCTCATTTTCCAGCGTCACTTTTCCCCCGCGTGTCCATTCCCGGACGCTTGTTACGGAAAGCGCACAGTTTGTCTGTGCTGTTGCAATTTGCCATCTGGCCTATCACGCGTCCGTACAACGCGGTAGAACCGTTGTGAGCAGTGGCCAAGCACGTGCACCTCGTCGATGCACCCCTGTTCTCTCTTAAGGAGGCTGCTATGCAGGGATGGTTTCGAGACGCCCGCTATGCGATACGCCAGCTCCGGAAGGCTCCAGCCTTTACGCTGACAGCCATCGTCACCCTGGCCCTGGGGATTGGGGCCAGCAGCACCATCTTCAGCTGGATGAACTCGACCCTCTTCTCAGGTGTGCCGGGAGCAAATCCGAGGACGGAACTCATCGCCATCCACCGCGGAGACGATGATGAGATCTCTTATCCGGACTACGTCGACCTTCGCAACCACACGCGAGCACTTTCTGGTCTTATTGGCTG
>Ga0210386_10000649_pt1 | contig 32005 bp, 31 predicted proteins | sample IncBWH32OmetaG_FD_160091 | JGI IMG/M metagenome (GOLD analysis project Ga0210386, IMG submission 160091) | Forest soil microbial communities from Barre Woods Harvard Forest LTER site, Petersham, Massachusetts, United States - Inc-BW-H-32-O ...
GCGCGACTACTCTCGTGTGAAAGAAAAGAGCCCCGCCCAGCTGGGACGAAACCTGGAAAACCCTAGAAAACCGATGTCACGGATGGCGGTAGCGGTGCGCCGACTGGTGCTGTGCGGCGCGGCGCTGCTGGCCGCGGCGTGCACCCGGGTGGTGGGCGGCGCCGCGGTAGCGCCATTCGGCACCGAACCCAATCTGTCCGGGGTTGACGTCGACCGCGTCCTGCTCGATCAGTCCCGCATGCGCGCGATCACCGGCGCCGACGAGCACCTCACGATCATCCCGTCGATGGACGGCAAGTCCCCGGTCGACGTTGACACGCTCGCCAAGACGGCACCGCCGCAATGCCGGTTCGTCTACGAGGACACCGCCACCTTCGGACCCGACATCGAGGAGTTCCACAAGACCACCTTCCAATACCCACCTCGCGGCGGGTTGATCTCCGAGGGCGCCGCCGCTTACCGCGATGCCAATACCGCGCGTCATACGTTCGACGCCCTGGTGGTGACCGTGCGGGACTGCGCGAACACCTCGGCCGGGGAGGGATACGTCGGTCCCTGGATCGCCGACGAACGGTCGCTACAGACGCGCCCTGGCGACTGCGGACGTGATTACGAACTCAAGTCAGTGGTGCTGATCGAAGTCACCTACTGCGGATTCCCGGAGTCGGTGTCGACGATCGTCATCACCAACATCGCCGCCAACGTGCCCGACTAGGACGTCCCGGCGCGCCGGCGTGAACTGGTGGCGAAAATCTGAGCGGAACTTCGCCGCGGCTTCACGCTCGGCGAATGGTCAGGACGCGGCGCCGATGGTGGCGCTGCCGATCACCTCGTCGCCGTCGGGGTCGGCGCGATACAGCACAAGCGTCTGCCCCGGCGCCACACCGCGCAGCGCAGTGCGCAACCGCACCACAAGCTCGTCACCGGCCAACTCGGCGACCGCGTCGACGGCCTCGCCGTGCGCACGTACCTGCACCGCACCCTCGAAGGGTCCGACCGGCGGCGTCCCCGCGGTGAAAACCGGTTGCTGCCCGGTCAGTTTCCACACATCCAGTTCGGCTGCCGAGCCGACCTGCACGGTGGCGCTTTCGGCATCGATCGCGGTGACGTAACGCGGCTGGCCGTCCGGGCCCGGGCCCGCAATGCCCAGTCCCTTGCGCTGGCCGATGGTGAAACCGTGTACCCCGTCGTGGGTGGCCAGCACGGTCCCCCGCTGGTCGACGACCGAGCCGCGGCGCACCCCGATCCGAGCCCCCAGGAACGCGCGAGTGTCACCGGACGGGATGAAGCAGATGTCATGGCTGTCCGGCTTGTCGGCGACCGCCAGGCCGCGGCGGGCCGCCTCGGCGCGGATCTGCGACTTGGGCGTGTCTCCGATCGGGAACGCCGCGTGGCGCAGCTGACCGCAGGTCAGCACCGCGAGTACGTAGGACTGGTCCTTGTCCTGGTCGACAGCCCGACGCAGCCGCCCGCCGGACAGCCGGGCGTAGTGCCCGGTGGCGACCGCGTCGAAACCCAATGCCAACGCGCGTGTCGCCAGCGCCGAGAACTTGATCCGCTCGTTGCACCGCACGCATGGATTCGGGGTCTCACCGCGGGCGTAGGACGACACGAAATCGTCGATCACATCTTCTTTGAACTTATCCGCGAAATCCCATACATAGAACGGGATCCCGAGCACATCGGCGACCCGCCGAGCATCTCCGGCGTCCTCTTTGGAGCAGCAGCCCCGCGAGCCGCTGCGCAGTGTCCCGGGGGCGTGCGACAGCGCCAGGTGCACGCCGACCACGTCGTGTCCGGCGTCGACCATGCGGGCGGCGGCCACGGACGAATCGACACCGCCGCTCATCGCGGCGAGGACCTTCATCGCGACGCTCCCGCGGCGGCCAGCGCGGCTTGTCGGGCGCGGGCGACGGCGCCGGGCAGCACTCGCAGCGCCGCGTCGACGTCCGCCTCGACGCTGGTGTGCCCCAACGACAGTCGCAGCGACCCGCGGGCGCTGGCAGCATCAGCGCCCATTGCGAGCAACACGTGCGACGGCTGCGGCACTCCGGCGGTGCACGCAGACCCGGTCGAGCATTCGATTCCGTTGGCGTCCAACAACATCAGCAGCGCATCGCCCTCGCACCCGTCGAAGGTGAAGTGCGCGTTACCCGGGAGTCGCCGAGATCCCCCAGCACCGTTGAGCCGAGTGTCCTCGACGCCTGTCAGCACACCTTGGATGAGACGGTCGCGGAGTAGCCGCAGCCGCGCGCTGTTGGCCTCCAGCCCGTCGACGGCCAGCTGCACCGCGGTCGCCATGCCGACGGCACCGGCAACGTCGGGGGTGCCGGAGCGGATGTCGCGTTCCTGCCCACCGCCGTGCGACAACGGCACACAGCCGACGTCGCGGCGCAGCAGCAGCGCGCCCACACCGGGCGGGCCGCCGAACTTGTGGGCGGCCACACTCATCGCCGACAGCTGGCTGGCGGCGAAGACGACCGGCAGCTGCCCCACCGCCTGGACCGCGTCACTGTGCATCGGGACAGCAAACTCGGCAGCGATGGCGGCGAGTTCATCGATCGGCATGACGGTGCCGACCTCGTTGTTGGCCCACATCACCGAGACCAGCGCAACGTCGTCGTGGCGCTGAAGAGCCTCACGCAGCGCGGCGCCGGACACCGATCCGTCCGGGGCGGTGGGCAACCAGGTCACCTCGGCGCCTTCGTGCTCGACGAGCCAGTTCACCGAATCCAGCACGGCGTGGTGTTCCACGGCGGTGGTGACGATGCGTCGATGGCGTGGCTCGGCGTCGTGGCGCGCCCAGTAGATCCCCTTGACCGCGAGATTGTCGCTTTCGGTGCCGCCGGCGGTGAAGATCACCTCGGACGGACGCGCACCCAGCTTGGCCGCGATCAGCTCGCGGGATTCTTCCATTCGACGCCGAGCGGCCCGACCCGTGGTGTGCAGCGAGGAAGCGTTGCCCACGGTGTTCAGCGCGCCCGTCATCGCCTCGATGGCGGCGGGGTACATCGGGGAGGTAGCGGCGTGATCGAGATAGACCATGACCCGCCCAGACTACCGGCGCGGTCCTTCGGCTCAGGAAGCCAGCACGGGTCTACGCGGCCCATGACCTGGGTGCGGCGCCGCCGTAGTGCGGATAGCGGCTTCGCAGCGACGGGCCAGCTCGCGCCGATCGGCACCCGGCAGCTGGAGTGATTCGACGTAGACCCGCGCCACAGTGCGGCGGGCGACCAGCAACCGGCCGATCGACCGCAGCAATGTGTCGTCGCCGATATAGGCCGGAACGGTCGAGACCCTGCCGTCCCGGTGGTGGTAGCGCAGCCGCAGCGGCTGGACCGGTCGGCCGGTATCCACGGCGGCCTGAAACATCGCCGGATAGAACCGCCCGGACGCCAGGCCGCACCAGGTGGTGCCCTCCGGGAACGCCACCACCGTCTGACCGGCACGCAGCCGAGCGGCGACGGCATCGACGACACCGGGCAGCTGGCGCAGGCTGGCCCGGTCGATCGGAATGACCTTGATGATGAACGTCATCATCCGCACGACGAGATTGCCGGCCACATCGGCGCGGCCGACAAATGACGCGGGCGCCGCGCGCCACCGGCTGGTGGGAAGTACCGCGCCGATCGTCACGATATCCAGCCAAGACATATGGTCGCTGACCACCAACACACCGGGCAGATTCCGAATCGGACCGCCCGACACCGTGATCCGGACGCCGAGAGACCACAACATCAGTCGGCAGTAAAACCGCCTGGCCCGCGATCGGCCCGGTAGCGGAAGCGAGACCATCAGCAGCGCGGGCGCCAACAGCAACGCCAGGCTGACACGCAGCGTCACTCGCAGCGCCACGATCAACCGACGGGACGCGTCCGGGCCTCCGGCCTGCAGACAGCTGGTATCGCAGGAGGCCCGCGGCAGCCAGGCGTGGTCGCGCGCCAGCGGACTGCTCATCAGGCCACCCCGCCGGCCGCCTCGGTGGCCGCCGCTACCGACCGGAGTCGGCGCAGATATCGCGTGTCGGCTTGACGCTTGTCCAGCAGCGCGGGGAAATCACCCACGCCGAAGTCGGCGTCGTAGGCCGGCTCACCGCATATCCGCGCTCCCAGCCGCAGGTAGCCGCGCATGAGCGGCGGGATCATCGGCCGGGCGGGGGCAGGGATCTCGTCGAGGGGGCGTCCGTCGATGATTACCGGGCGGTGCGGATACACCCGGTACTGGGGCGGGGCGGCGTGGCGCCGCAGCACGAAGTCGCGCACGCCCCGAATCTGGGCGCCCGGCGGCCCGCCGTCCCCGTTGACGGGTACCGACACGCAGCCGGTGACGTAGTCGTAGCCGCATCGGTCCAGGTAGGCCAGGATCCCGGCCCACATCAGCAGTACCACGGCACCGTTGCGGTGGTCCTTGCGAACCACCGCGCGTCCCATCTCCACCAGCGACGGCCGCAGGCCATCCAGCGCCTGGATGTCGAATTCGGTTGCGGTATAAAGCCCTCCGGCGGCGACGGCGCCGGTCGGCGACAGCATCCGGTAACAACCGACCAACTCGCCCGAGTTGTCCTCGCGGACCAGCAAGTGATCGCAGTGCTCGTCGAAACGGTCGACGTCGACGCCTGCGCCTTGCCCGGTCAGCGTAAAACCTGGCTCCTGGCGGAATACGTCGTAGCGGAGCCGTTGCGCGGATTCGATCAGCGCAGGATCGGTGGACAGCAACAGCGAGTACCGCGGCTCGGTGGAAGAACTTGTCCCCGACGCGGGCTCATCAGCGGGTATGAGGACCGAGTCAACACTCATGCCCTCACAGTTAGCGATGTTGATCACTAATTGGCATCCGCGCCGTGACGTGTCCGTGCACGGCAGATGACGATGTCGCAGCGAAGACCGGATGACCGCGCAGGTCGAGGGCATTAACGTTGCCTGGATCACAGTTTTGGTCCAGACTGCGACGGTGGCTGAGGTCGATGGCGCGACATTTGACCCCACCGCGCTTCGCGCCAAATACGCGCAGGAACGCCAGCGGCGGCTGCGCGCCGACGGAATCTCCCAATACGTGCAGGTCGCCGGCGCATTCAGCCGTTTTGCCGACGACCCGTGGGCCGATCCCGACTTCACCCGCGAACCGATCAGCGACGACGTCGACGTCGCGGTCGTCGGTGCCGGCTTCGGAGGCTTACTCATCGGGGCCCGGTGCAAGCAACTCGGCGTCGACAATGTCCGGTTGATCGACAAGGCCGCTGACGTCGGCGGCACCTGGTATTGGAATCGCTACCCCGGAATCGCCTGCGACGTAGAGTCCTACGTCTATATGCCCTTGCTCGAAGAGCTCGGCTACGTCCCGACTGAGAAGTATGCGAAGGGTGCCGAAATCTTCGCCCACTGCCGGCGCATCGCCGAGCACTACGACTTGTACCGTGACGCGTGTCTGCAGACCGAGGTACACGAAATTCGTTGGGAACCTGATAGTTCCCGCTGGGTGATCTCCACCGACCGCGGTGACGAGATTCGCGCCCGGTTTGTGGCGATGGCAAACGGCTATCTGCAGAGACCGAAACTTCCTGGAATAACCGGCATTACCACGTTCGGCGGTCATGCATTCCACACCAGCCGGTGGGACTACGAATACACCGGCACCGACCTTGCCGGATTGTCCGACAAGCGCGTCGGCATCATCGGAACCGGCGCGACCGCGATTCAGTGCGTGCCGCGGCTGGCCGAATCCGCGCATCGGCTGTTCGTCTTCCAGCGCACCCCGTCAACGGTCGACGTGCGGGCCAATCGGCCGACCGAATCCGAGTGGGCGGCATCACTGCAGCCCGGTTGGCAGCGGCGGCGCATGGAGAACTTCCAAATCCTCACCGCAGGTGGTTCGGCCGACGAGGACCTGGTCGACGACGCGTGGACCAGCCTCATCAAAAAGCTGCCGATCGTCAACGACCAAGGTCCCAACGCCGCCGAATTGGCCGACTTCGCCAAGATGGAAGAGATCCGGGCGCGCGTCGATGCGATCGTCGCCGACGCCGCGACCGCGGAGGCGCTCAAGCCCTGGTACGGGTATTACTGCAAGCGGCCCTGCTTCCACGACGAGTACTTGCAGGCGTTCAACCGTGACAACGTCACCCTCGTCGACACGCATGGCCAGGGAGTCGAGCAGATCACCCGTGACGGCGTCGTCGTGGACGGCGTCGAATACCCGCTGGACTGTTTGATTTTCGCCACCGGGTTCGAGGTCGGCACCAGTTATTCGCAACGCACCGGCTTCGAAGTCATCGGCCGCGACGGCGCGACCCTCACCGAGAAGTGGGCCGACGGCGTGCGCACGCTGCACGGCCTGCACGTCAACGGATTTCCCAATTGCTTCATCGAAAGCATTGCTCAGTCCGGCTTCACGGTGAACTTCCCGTACCTCATCGACACCCAGTCCCGCCACATCGCCTGGGTGATCGCCTGGGCATTGCAGCACGGCGCCGCCGAGGTGGAGGCCAGCCCCGACGCCGAAGCAGGCTGGGTCGACACCGTGGTGGAACGCTCCAGCGTGATCGCCGGCCGGCGCGAGTCGTGCACCCCCGGCTACTACAACCGCGAGGGCAAAGCGGACGCCAGCTTGAACCAGGACAGCTTCTTCTTCGGCAGCCCAACCGAATACGCGGACATCCTCGCCGCCTGGCGGGCGACGGGCAGCCTCGACGGACTCGACGTGCGCTCGTCGGCGTTAGCACCGGCGCGGACGGACTGAACGAACCACGCGCCCTGACATCACCAACCCATGGATCCCGGAATTCCCTTGAAGGGTCCGACAATCCAACTCGTGATCCAGCCGCCGTAGAAACCTCCGGGCTGCGCGATAACCTCTTCGCCATCGACCGTGCAGCGGTCGACGGCTGCGGGCATCACCGCGATGGCACCCGCGATGGGCGCGAAGTCTCGGCTGGGCTGCTGGTATGTCCACGCCGCTCGTGGCGCCACCCGCCCGGCGGTCACCAAGTCGTAGTAGCTCGCTTGCCCCTTCCATTCACACCAGGAAGAACCCGCGGTGGGCCGCAGCACGCCGTCGGCGAAGGCATCGCGGGACAGGTAGTAGGTCGGCGGATGACTGGTTTCCAACACCCTCCAGGCGCGCGTTGCCGACACGATCGTCTGGCCACCCAGCTCGACGGCGATCGAGCCGGTGAAGTCCTCTAGCCGCGGCGGGCGGGGGTAATCCCACACCGATTCCTGTCCCGGTCCGGGAGCATCGGGTTTGGGCCACGGCTTCACAGCTGCATTATTTCGCCACGGATGCGGGTGGGTCCGCGAAACAGCGTCGCAGTCCGTGGCCACGCTCTGAAATGCTCCTCAGTGAGCGGCCAGCCAGTCGGCGAACCGAGTGCGGGCGAGCAGCGCATCGTCACCGGTAACCAGGCTGTCCTCGGAAACGAGGGTGCCGAAGTAGCGGGCGGACGGGTCGACGATGACGGGGGTGGTACCACCCCGATGTGCCACCACTAAATTCGCCAGGTCGGCAAACCGCAGCTTCTCCGGGCCGCCGATATTGACCACACCGTTGACGGGGTCGGCTTGGGCGACCCGCGCGACTTCGGCGGCGACTTCGTTGGCGGCGATCGGCTGGATGGGCCCATCGGGTGCCCGCACTTCGTCGCCGACCGTCAACGAGTCCGTAATTCCTTCACCAAACTCGTGAAACTGCGTGGCGCGAACGATCGTGTACGGCAACCCCGACTCAGTGATGGTCCGTTCCTGAACGACTTTGGCACGCATATAACCGCTTTCCGGCAACCTGTCGCAGCCCACGATGGACAGCACGACGTAGTGGCCGATATGTGCCGATTTGGCCGCGTCCACCAGATTTCTGGTCGCTGTGGTGAAGAACTGCATCACGGGTTCGTCGTCGAACGACGGCGAGTTGATCACATCGACTAACACGTCGGCACCCTCGAGCGCCTGCGCAAGCCCTTGTCCGGTCAGCACATCGGCACCTGAACTACGCGAAGCGGCGACCGTTTGCTGGCCCGCCTCACTTAGCGAGGCGCTCACGTCCTTGCCAATCAGACCGGTGGCTCCCAGCACAGTGATTCTCACTGTCCGGACGCTACTCTCACCGTCTGATGGTCGCGACGACGTCAAAGCCTGCGACCGCCGATCTGTGAGTCGCGACTGTGCGGCAGGCCGCACAGTCGAGGCCGAACGTGCGGCTGGCCGCACACTCGGCGCTACCCGACGCCTGCGGGTTTACCCCTTGCGGGCTTTGACCGCCTCGGTGAGCTGCGGCGCAACCTTGAACAGGTCGCCGACCACGCCGTAGTCGGCGATCTCGAAGATCGGCGCCTCTTCGTCCTTGTTGACCGCGATGATCGTCTTCGAGGTTTGCATGCCGGCGCGGTGCTGGATGGCCCCGGAGATCCCGAGCGCGATGTAGAGCTGCGGCGACACCGTCTTACCGGTCTGGCCGACCTGGAACTGGCCCGGGTAGTAGCCGGAGTCCACCGCGGCGCGGGACGCGCCGACCGCGGCGCCCAGTGAGTCGGCCAATTCCTCGACCACGCTGAAGTTCTCGGCACTGCCCACACCACGGCCACCGGAAACCACGATGGTCGCCTCGGTGAGCTCCGGTCGGTCGCCAGCGACGGCGGGCTCCCGGGCGATGACCTTGGCCGCGTTCTCGGCGGCCGCGGGCACCTCCACGGTGACCTGCTCGCCCGCGCCGTCGGCGGGTTCGGCGTCGATCGCGCCGGCCCGCACGGTGATCACCGGGGTGTCGCCGTTGGCCTGCGCCTCGACGGTGAACGCACCACCGAAGATGGAGTGGGTTCCCTTGGGCCCTTCCTTAACTTCGACCACGTCGACCAGCAGACCGGAACCGATCCGGGCCGCCAGCCGACCCGCGATTTCTTTGCCGTCGGCGCTGGCCGCCAGCAAAACGGCCGCCGGACTTGCCGATTCGGCCAGAGCGGCCAGCACGTCGACGGCCGGAGTGACGAGATAGCTCTCGGCGGTGTCGGATTCGGCCACGTAGATCTTGGCGGCACCGGCCGCCTTCAACCCGTCGACCAGTGGCGCGGCGGTGCCGGGCTTACCCACCACGACAGCAGCCGGCTCGCCCAAAACGCGAGCCGCAGTGATCAATTCGGAGCTGACCTTCTTCAAAGCGCCTTCAGCGTGCTCGGCGAGCACCAGTACTTCAGCCATGGGTTTTCCGTGTCTTTCGGTTCGGGATTTGAGTCTTAGATGAGCTTCTGCGAAACCAGGTACCCGGCGATCTTGCTACCGCCGTCGCCCTCGTCGGTGACCTTCTCACCGGCGGTCTTGGGCGGTTTGGGGGTGGCACTCAGCACCGTCGACCCGGCGTTCTCCAGCCCGACCTCGTCGGTCTCGACGCCGATCTCGGCCAGCGTCAGCTTGGTGACTTCCTTCTTCTTGGCGGCCATGATGCCCTTGAAGGACGGGAAGCGCGGCTCGTTGATCTTCTCGTTCACGCTCACCACAGCGGGCAATGAGGCCTCGATGGTGAACACGCCGTCGTCGGTTTCCCGCTCGCCGGTGATCTTGCCGCCATCAAGCGACAGCTTCCGCAAATGGGTCAGCTGCGGCAGCCCTAAGTATTCGGCGATGATGGCCGGCACCGCGCCGGCCACGCCGTCGGTGGCCTCGTTACCGGCGATCACCAGCTCGGTGCCCTCGATGGTGCCCAGCGCGCGCGCCAGCGCCCACCCGGTCTGGACGACGTCCGAGCCGTGCATCCCGTCGTCGAGCAGGTGGACAGCCTTGTCGGCGCCCATCGACAACGCCTTGCGAATGGCCTCGGCGGCCCGCTCCGGACCCGCGGTCAGCAAGGTCACCGATCCCTCGGTGCCGTCGGCGGCTTCTTTCTCCCGGATGAGCAGCGCCTCCTCGACGGCCCGCTCGTTGATCTCGTCCAGCACGGCGTCGGCGGCCTCACGGTCCAGCGTCCAATCGCCGTCTTTGAGCTTGCGCTCTGACCAGGTGTCTGGGACCTGCTTGATCAGGACCACGATGTTCGTCATGAGTGTGGCTCGTCCTCCTCGAATGAGTCCTGCAGCCGCCAGCGGCAAGACTTAGCCCATGTCTTTCGCCCCCGCACGCGCATGTTACTGACTGGTAACTTTGTGCGGTTCGCTCTCACACCATAGCGGGTCGTCCTGCAGGTTCTGCCCCCCGTCTGCCGCGTGAGCGGGAATACCCCCGGTGAACGATTCGCGAAGGCGGCCCCAGGAGCTAGCCTGCCTATGAAATGAGCGCATTTGTCCCCGACGTTCCGCACGCCCCTGTCGACGCCGTTTTGACGTTGACCGGTGAACGCACCATCCCAGGCCTCGACGTGGAGAATTACTGGTTTCGCCGCCACGAGGTGGTCTACCAGCGGTTGGCGCAACGCTGCGCGGGCCGCGAAGTGCTCGAGGCGGGCTGCGGGGAAGGCTACGGCGCCGACCTGATCGCCGGGGTCGCGCGGCGGGTGATCGCGCTGGACTACGACGAGGCCACGGTTGCGCACGTACGGGCCCACTACCCGCGGGTGGAGGTCGTCCACGGCAACCTGGCTGAGCTACCGCTGGCCGACGCCTCGGTCGATGTGGTGGTCAACTTTCAAGTCATCGAACATCTGTGGGATCAGGCTCAGTTCGTCAGCGAGTGCGCCAGGGTGCTGCGGTCATCGGGGCTGCTGATGGTGTCCACCCCCAACCGGATCACGTTCTCGCCGGGTCGCGACACCCCGATCAATCCGTTCCACACCAGAGAGCTCAATGCCGACGAGCTGACCCAGCTGCTGGTCGACGCCGGTTTTGCCGCGGTGGCATTGAGTGGTGTGTTCCATGGGCCGCGGCTGGCCGAGATGGACGCCCGGCACGGCGGCTCGATCATCGACGCCCAGATCGCACGGGCGGTCGCCGACGCGGCCTGGCCGGCCGAGCTGCTGGCCGATGTCGCCGCGGTCACCACCACGGACTTCGATGTGGTCGAGGCCGGAACCGATCAGGCGCACCACATCGATGACAGCCTGGATCTGGTCGCGATCGCGGTGCGCCCGTGAACCAGCCGAACGGTAGCCAGGTGCCCGGTCTGTTCACCCTGGTGCTGCACACCCATCTGCCGTGGCTGGCCCACCACGGCCGCTGGCCCGTCGGAGAGGAATGGCTTTACCAGTCCTGGTCGGCGGCCTATCTACCGCTGCTGCGGGTGCTGCGGAAACTAGCCGGCGAGGACCGCCATCGACTGGTCACGCTGGGCATGACGCCGGTGGTGACGGCGCAGCTCGACGATCCGTACTGCCTGGACGGCATGCACCACTGGTTGGCAAACTGGCAACTGCGCGCCGCCGAGGCGGCCAGCATCCGTCCCGGAGACCTATTCGATGCCGCGACGTCCTGCACACCAGACGCATTGCGGTCCTTCGGGATTCGTGAATTCGCTGAGACCGAGCAGGCGCTCGACGATTTCACCAGCGGGTGGCGGCATGGCGCAAGCCCGCTGCTGCGCGGGTTGATTGACGCCGGCACGGTTGAGTTGTTGGGCGGTCCGCTGGCGCATCCGTTCCAGCCGTTGCTGACACCGCGTTTGCGGGAGTTCGCGCTGCGCGAGGGCCTGGCCGATGCCCGGCAGCGGTTGTCGCACAAGCCGATTGGCATCTGGGCACCCGAGTGCGCCTACGCACCGGGAATGGAACACGACTATGCGGCCGCCGGGATCGGCCACTTCATGGTCGACGGGCCATCGCTGCACGGTGACACCGCGCTGGGCCGGCCGGTCGGCGACTCCGAGGTCGTCGCGTTCGGGCGCGACCTGCAGGTCAGCTACCGGGTGTGGTCGCCGAAATCCGGCTATCCCGGCCACGCCGCCTATCGCGACTTCCACACCTACGACCACCGCACCGGCTTGAAGCCAGCGCGGGTCACCGGCCGCAACGTGCCGTCGGACGCCAAGGCGCCCTACGATCCCGAGCGTGCCGATCGCGCAATCGACGGCCACGTCGCTGATTTCGTTGACGTGGTCCGCCGCAGACTGCAGGCCGAATCCGAGCGCATCGGGCGACCCGCGCACGTGGTGGCCGCGTTCGACACCGAGTTGTTCGGCCACTGGTGGTACGAGGGACCGGTGTGGCTGGAGCGGGTGCTGCGGGCACTACCGGAGGCCGGGGTGCGCATCGGCACGCTGAGCGACGCCGTCGCCGCGGGCTTCGTCGGCCAAGCCGTCGAATTACCGCCTAGTTCTTGGGGTTCCGGAAAGGACTGGCAGGTGTGGGCCGGCGAGAAGGTGGCCGACCTGGTGCAGCTCAACACCGAAGTTGTCGACACCGCGCTGAGCACCGTGGACAAGGCGCTGGCACAGACCGCGTCGCTGGACGGGCCGATACCGCGCGACCACATCTCCGATCAGATCCTGCGCGAGACACTGCTTACCGTTTCCAGCGATTGGCCGTTCATGGTGAGCAAGGATTCGGCCGCCGACTATGCCCGCTACCGGGCACATCTGCACGCCCATGCCACCCGTGAGATCGCCGATGCGCTGGCGTCCGGCCGCCGGGAGGTCGCGCAGCGCCTCGCAGATGGCTGGAACCGGGCCGACGGACTCTTCGGGGCACTGGACGCACGCCGGCTGCCGCGATGAAAGTTCTGATGGTGTCGTGGGAATACCCACCGGTCGTGATCGGTGGGCTCGGCCGCCACGTCCATCACCTGTCGACGGCGCTGGCGGCCGCCGGGCACGAGGTTGTCGTGCTGTCCCGCCGCCCGTCGGGAACCGATCCGAGCACCCACCCGTCGTCGGATGAAATCGACGAAGACGTCCGAGTCGTCGCCGCCGCGCAAGACCCGCACGAGTTCACGTTCGCCAAGGACATGATGGCCTGGACGCTGGCCATGGGCCATGCCATGGTCCGCACCGGATTGTCGCTGAAGAAGAAACGCAACGGCCGCCCGTGGCGCCCAGATGTCGTGCACGCGCATGACTGGCTGGTGGCACATCCCGCCGTCGCACTATCTGAGTTTTATGACGTGCCAATGGTTTCCACAGTTCACGCGACCGAAGCCGGTCGGCATTCCGGATGGGTCTCAGGATCGCTGAGCAGGCAGGTACATGCCGTGGAGTCGTGGCTGGTGCGCGAATCCGATTCGCTGATCACCTGTTCGGCGTCGATGCGTGACGAGATCACCGAGCTGTTCGGGCCCGGCCTCGCCGAGGTCACCGTGATCCGCAACGGCATCGACGCAGCTCGATGGCCGTTCGCGGAGCGCCGGCGCCACGGTGTGGCCAGCGGACCGCCGGAGCTGCTCTTCGTGGGCCGGCTGGAATACGAGAAGGGTGTGCACGACGCGATCGCGGCACTGCCGCGAATCAGGCGCGCCCACCCCGGTACCACGCTGACGATTGCCGGTGACGGCACCCAGCAGGACTGGCTGGTCGAGCAGGCTCGTAAATACCGGGTGCTCAAGGCAACCCGGTTCGTCGGACGGCTCGATCACGCCGAGCTCCTGGCGGCGTTGCATCGCGCCGACGCCGCGGTGCTGCCCAGTCACTATGAGCCCTTCGGGCTGGTGGCACTGGAGGCCGCCGCGGCGGGAACACCGTTGGTGACGTCGAACATCGGGGGGCTGGGCGAGGCGGTGATCAACGGCGAAACCGGGATGTCGTGTCCGCCCCGCGATGTGGCGCGGCTTGCCGAAGCCGTCGGCGCCGTGCTTGACGACCCGGCCGCCGCCCAACGCCGGGCCCGGGCCGCTCGTGACCGCCTGACCTCGGACTTCGACTGGCACACGGTGGCTGACGAGACCGCGCAGGTGTACCTGGCGTCCAAACGGCGCGAACGCCAGCCACTTCCGCGGCTGCCGATCGTCGAGCACGCGCTGCCGGATCGCTAGTCCACACCAGCGCGCGTTTGCCGCGTACCGTCGGGCTAATGGGACTTGTGTACTCAAGCGTGGTCGACGCGCCGATCTACGAGGTGTTCGACTGGCACACCCGGCGCGGCGCGATCACCCGGCTGACACCGCCCTGGCAGCCGGTGCGGGTCGTCGCCGAAGCGGATTCGCTGCGCAACGGGCGCGCTGAACTCGGCCTTCCCGGCGGTCTGCGCTGGGTCGCCGACCATCAACCCGATGCCTACGATCCGCCGCGACGCTTCGTCGACTCGATCGGCACCGAAGGACTAGCGTCGGTGCCGGTTCGGCTGGCGGTCCGCTGGCGGCACACCCACGACTTCGACGAGGTCGGCGATGACCGCACCCGGGTGACCGACCGCGTCGTCACACCGATCCCCGCCAGTGCGCTGCGCGCGATGTTCGCTTACCGGCATCGCCAGCTTGCCGATGACCTCGCCGCCCACCGGCAAGCCGCCACGCAAGGTTTGGCGCCGATCACGGTTGCGGTCACCGGATCGTCCGGGCTGGTCGGGTCGGCGTTGACCGCCTTCCTGTCCACCGGCGGCCATCGGGTGATCCACCTGGTGCGCCACGCGGCGACCAAACCTCATGAACGGCAATGGAATCCGGACGATCCCGATCCGGATCTGCTGAATGGCGTGGACGCCGTCATTCACCTGGCCGGCGCATCGATCGCCGGCCGCTTCACCGAGTCACACCGAGCCGCGATCCGCGACAGCCGGATCGGTCCCACTCGCCGCCTGGCTGACCTGATCGCGAAATCGGCCGACGGGCCGAAGGTGCTGATCTGCGCGTCGGCGATCGGTTACTACGGCTATGACCGCGGCGAGCAGACACTGACCGAGGAAACCGACCGCGGGGACGGGTTCCTCGCCGACGTGGTTGACGAATGGGAGCGCGCCGCGACGGCGGCCGAGGACGGCGGGGTGCGGGTGGTACGGGTGCGCACCGGGATCGTGCAATCCCCCGGCGGCGGCACCCTTCGCCTGCTACTTCCGCTGTTCCGCGCCGGGCTCGGCGGTCGCATCGGCGACGGTCAACAATGGTTCTCCTACATTGGAATCGACGATCTTGTCGACGTGTATCACCGAGGGCTGTGGGACACCGCGCTGTCTGGGCCGGTCAACGCCGTGGCCGCCGATCCGGTGCGCAACATCGACTACACCCGAACACTCGCCAAGGTGCTGCGCCGGCCCGCGGTGTTGCCGGTGCCGACGTTTGGACCGCGGTTGCTGCTCGGCGAGCAGGGCGCGCGGGAACTCGCGTGCGCTAACCAACGTGTGCTGCCGGCCCGGCTGCAACAAGCCGCTCACCGGTTTCGCCGTCCCGACCTCGACCAGACGCTGCGGCATCTGCTCGGCCGCTGATCACAGGCCGCGCCGCGCTGACAGCGCGATGGCGAATCCAACTGCGGTCCATAGCTTTTAGCTGAGGCCCAAGATCTCCAACGGCGCGTCGCGTGATCCAAGAGCAATAATCTCCGCCTTGGCCCACTGAGCCTTGGTCTGATTGCGGGCAGCCGTCACGAGGTGGCCCTTTACCCGCAAGGGCTTTGGCGGTGGCCAGGATCAGCTTTGCTACGTCAGCGACAGCCACAATACAAGTTTGTGAGCTGGCAAGGACAGCAGCCCTACCGCGTGATGCCCCCCGCGCGAAGTATCGAGGCCGGCGCTCGACTATCGCGTTCCTCGTCCAGGTAAGCGCAACAACGCCGAGACACCCACACCGGAAGGGCAGGAAAATGACTCAGTACAGCTGGACTGTGATCGGAGCAGGGCCGGCAGGCATCGCAGCCGTGGGGCGGTTGCTTGATCACGGGATCGTGGGCGAGCAAATCGCCTGGATCGACCCCGAATTCGGCGCGGGAGACCTCGGCACCAAATGGCGAGCTGTCCCGAGCAACACCCGCGTCGAGTTATTTCTCGACTATTTGACCGCCTCGCCGTCGTTCCGCTTTGGACAAGCACCAGCTTTTGAGCTGAACAATTTCGATCCCAAGCAGACGTGCCCGCTCGGCGTCGTAGCCGAACCGCTGGTGTGGATCTCGCGGCATCTTTGCCAACGGGTGAGAGCTTTTCGCTCGATCGCAACAGAACTGCTGCTAGCCGATAGGCAGTGGACCATAACCACGCAACACGAGACGATCACGTCGAAGAATGTGATCCTTGCGGTCGGCTCGGTTCCCAAGAAGCTTCCCTACGTGGAACTTGACGAGATTCCGATCGAGACCGCGCTTGATCCTGCGAAGCTGGCGCAGCTGCCGCTGGATGGCGCCACGGTGGCCGTGTTTGGCTCCTCGCACTCGGCGATGATCGCGCTGCCGAATCTGTTGAACACCCCAGTGAAAAAAGTGATCAACTTCTATCGTAGCCCGCTGAAGTACGCTGTCTATTTTGATGATTGGACGCTGTTCGACGATACCGGCCTTAAGGGCCAAGCCGCTGACTGGGCACGCGAGAACATCGACGGAACGTGCCCGCGACGGCTTGAGAGGTGCTCGGTCGGCGATCCGGAATTCGAGAAGATCCTTCAAATGTGTGACCACATTGTCTACACCGTCGGATTCGAACGCAGACATCTTCCACTGACTCCCCAATGGGGGTCACTGGAATACGACCCGACCAACGGTATTCTGGCTCCCGGGCTATTCGGGGTCGGTATTGCGTTCCCTGAGTACTGGATTGATCCGCTGGGAGCTGGCCAGTACCGGGTGGGACTGCACAAGTTCATGCAGCGACTCGACACTGCATTGCCGCTATGGCTGCGCTACGGCACATAGCAATGGACGAGCTACGCCGGGCTGGCGCTGCCGATGTGACTCAACAGGTCTCGGATCGCGCCAGCCGGCGGCGTTCGTCCACCCACCCAGATCGCCCGAAGGGCGCGTCGCAGATTCAGATCCGGCACTTGCACGGCGCGGAGGCGTCCCACGGCCAGATCGTCGGCCACGGCCAGCCTGCTCATCACCGCAGGGCCCGCACCGGCCAGGACCGCAGCGCGCACCGCTGCCGCGGACGACAATTCCAGCGCCGGACTCGCTTGTGCGAAGTCGTCGCCCAGGGCGCTGCGCAACGCGGCAGTCAGCGAATCGCGTGTTCCCGATCCCGGTTCCCGAGCGACCAGCGGGGTTCGGCCAAGTTCGGCGGCACTCACGCCTTTCGACCGCCGAACCCACTTATGGTCGGCGGGCACTACCACCGTAAGTTCGTCGTACGCAACGACCCGGCTGCGCAACGCCGACAGCGCACCGGGTCTTTCGATGAATCCCAGGTCTGCAGCGCCGTCGCGCACCGCCGATATCGCGTGCTCGCTATTGGTGGTGGTGAGAATGACCTCCGGAGCCTTGCGGCCACTTCGGGCCGCCGTCGCTTGCAGTGACACCAGCCAGAGCGGCATCAGCTGTTCAGCGACGGTAAGGCTCGCAGCCACTTTCAACTTGCTGCGGCTCTCCGTGCGAAGCGAAGCCAGCCCGGCATCGACCTGCTGGGCGACATCCAGCAACCTGTCTGCCCACTGCGCTGCAACGACGCCGGCCGGGGTCAACTGGGTACCCCGCACGGTGCGGACCGCTAGCCGCACACCGGTCTGGGCCTCGATCGAGGTGAGTCGGGCAGATACTGCCTGCTGCGTCAGTCCAAGGTCCCGTCCGGCGGCCCCGAGGCTGGCTGTTCTGGCCACCGCCAGGAAGACTTCGAGCGCGGACAGTTCGGGCATGCGAGAACTCAGTGCCATGGTTAATCCAACCACAAGCTCGCTTTGTGATCCCCCAAGAACAAGCCCGCTACCGACATCGCACTGCGGGGCGCAACATCAGAAATATGATCCGCGAAGTCAAGGACGAGCCCGATTACCGCTTTACTCTGGCCAACGAGCGGACCTTTCTCGCTTGGCAGCGCACAGCGCTCGGACTGCTGGCAGCAACGGTTGCGCTGCTGCAATTCGTTCCCGGACCCGCGGTCCAAGGGATGCAATACATCTTGTCAACGGGGCTGGGAATTCTGGCTATCGCGAGCGCCGGTGCTGGCCTGTTGCGGTGGCGCCGGGTTGATCGAGCCATCCGGTGCACCGAGCGACTGCCCCGCAATCGCACACCGACATTGTTGGCGAGTGGCCTCATGGTGCTCGGCCTTGTCGTTTCGGTTTCGGTAGTCGTCAAGGCGGTGAACGGATGAGCGATCTGGTCGTCGCCTCGTTGTCAGCTAAGGAGCCGAGCTCGGAGGCAACCCGATCCGTGCTGCAAATGATTGATGCGAAAGCTGATCACAGGCCGCGGCGGGCCGCCCGGACGGCCGCGACGGCCTGTGGGTCGCCGTCAAATTCGACCTGCACGGCGTCGCGGCCCGCGACGAACAACACCAACTCCTGCGGTTCGCCGGTCACTGTGACGGCATCGCCACGGCCGACGCGGGCAAGCTGTCGGCCATCGGTCGTCCGCAGGACGATCGGGGCGGGCTGTTTCGTTAGCGTCATGCGGCTCAGCAAACCGAGCTGCCGACTCAGCGCGGCGACGGTCGATTGGTCGAGCACGCGGGGCTGCCAGCCGCCCTCCGGCCCAGCGGCGCGCCGAACATCTTCGTGATGGATGAACATCTCCCCGAGGTTGGCCACCGCGTCGAACAGCTTGAACGGCGAGTACACCGGCGGCCCCGACGCGACCATATCGACAAGGTCCTCCCAGCTGGTTGATTGCGCTGTCTGGTTCTGGACCTTGGCGGTGTAGCCGGCAAGAAAGGGAATCGTGATCCCGGGCGTCGCGTCCAGTCGCCGTTCCCGCACCACGAGGTGGGCCGCCAGGTCCCGGGTCGTCCAGCCCGCGCACAGGGTGGGCGCATCCGGCCCGACTATGCGCAGGGTGTCGACGAGGGCGCTTCGTTCACGCTGAGCGGCGGTCATGGCCACACGATAAGCCAGATAGCGCGTCTTATGGCCGCGCTGCTTCTTCGACGACTTTGCTCTGGCGAGCGCGCTATAGTTCAGTAAGTTAAACTTTAATCAAGTGAAGTGAACCTGGGCCGGTCCAGGCAGGCGTGTTTGTCGTCGGTACTGAGGGGGATGACCGCGTGAGTCTGAGCGGTTCGGACTGGTGGCGACCAGATACTTCGAGAGGGGCTTCAGTGGCCAAGCTGGGCGCATTGTCGTTGGTACCGTCCGCAGAGTCGGCGGCGCTGCGTCATGAATCCTGGTCAGATCCGGGGCAATTCGACGTATGGCGCATCGGTCTGCGACGAAATGTGCTGACCCACGTCGCCGAATTCGTGACCAATCGATGCGCGACCGAATTGGACCATGCCGGCGTGGAGGTTGCGGGCGACATCCTGCTGAACTTCCTCACTGGCGGCAAGTGCCTGCGCTCCACCTTCATGTATCTGGGATGGCTGTCCGGAGCCACCTACAGTGACGAGGCTCTCTACGCGTGCGCAAGCTTGGAACTGCTGCACGCCTTCGCGTTGCTGCAAGACGATGTCATGGACGATTCAGCGTCCCGGCGGGGGCGCCCGGCGGCGCACGTTCAGTTCGGCGAGTGGCATCGAAAGCGCGGGCTATCCGGATCGCCGCGGCGCTTCGGTGACTCAGCCGCGATCCTGCTTGGTGATCTCTGCCTGATCTGGGCCGAGCAGATGTTCCGCGAGAGCGGCGTCGAGCCTCGTCGTTTGCAACAAGCGTTGCCGCGCTACGACGCCATGCGCACCGAGCTGGCGTTGGGCCAGTTCGCCGATCTGGCAAGCGACGTCCGCGACCTGCCCTCGATGGCGGTGGTGTTGGAAGTGGCGCGCCGCAAGTCAGGCAACTACACGGTGCGCCGGCCGTTGGAGATCGGTGCGGCGATGAGCGGCTGCAGCGATCTCACCTTGTCGGGGCTGGGCCGCTACGGCACTGCCGTAGGGGAAGCGTTCCAGCTGCGCGACGACTTGCTCGGGGTGTTTGGCTCAGAAGCGGCAACCGGGAAACCCAGCGGCCGGGACCTCGTCGAGCGCAAGGCGACCAGTGTGGTGATCGCCGCACATCAACTGGCAGACGCGCCCACCCGCAGACAGCTCACGGAGTTGATGAATCACGGTGAACTCGACGACACCGCAATCGACCGTTGGCGGACGCTGATCGTCACGACCGGTGCCGTGGAGTGGATCGAAGGCTTGATCCGGGACCGCGTCGCGTCGGCGCGCGACGAACTCGACGAGCTTCGGCTCGACGAATCGGTACGGGCCGCGCTGGCGAACATGGCCGCCATATGCACGGAGCGCACCGAATGACACCGGTGACCGCAGGCGGTATTCGCTGATGCGGACCGTGCGGGGTCCAAGCGATCGGGTGGTCGTGGTCGGTGCGGGTTTTGCGGGTTTATCCGCGGCCCTGCATCTGGCCGGTCGTGGTCGCGAGGTCACGGTGGTCGAACGGGAAAACTGGCCCGGCGGACGCGCGGGGCGGCTGGATGTCGACGGCTATCGGCTCGACACCGGACCGACGGTGCTGACGATGCCCGACATCATCGACGAGACGTTCGCCGCGGTCGGTGAAACCCGTTCACATCGAGTGGATTTGATCGCGGTGGATCCGGCCTACCGCGCACAGTTCGCCGACGGCAGCAGCATCGATGTCCACAGCGATGCTGACCAAATGGCCAGCGCGATCGAGGAATTCACCGACGCCGGGCAGGCCGCCGGCTACCGGCAGCTGCGCGACTGGCTAACCCGCCTGTACCACACCGAATTCGACGGGTTCATCGCGAGGAACTTCGATTCCCCTTTTTCACTGGTGAATCCGCAGCTGGCTCGACTGGCGGCGATCGGCGGATTCCGCAAATGGGACGCGATGGTCAAGCGCCACATCACCGACCCACGGTTGCGACGAGTGTTCACGTTCCAGTCGCTGTATGCCGGTGTGGCGCCCCGGCAGGCTTTGGCGGTCTACGCGGTCATCGCCTACATGGACACCGTCTCGGGAGTGCTCTTTCCGCGCGGGGGGATGCGGGCGCTGCCCGATGCGCTGGCCGCCACCGCGGCAGACGCCGGCGTGCGATTCCAGTACGGTGCCACGGTCACCGGCCTGGAATGCACGAGCGAGCGGGTGGCGGCGGTGTACACGGATCAGGATCAGCGGATCGCCTGCGACGCAGTGGTGCTTACCAGTGAACTGCCCCAAACCTACCATCTGCTGGGCCGCCAACCACGCCGGATCGGCACCCTGCGGCCGGCGCCGTCGGCGGTTGTCGTTCACATCGGCAGCCCCCGCCCGCCGTCGGCGAATCGCCCGCTGGCACATCACAACATCCTGTTCGGCGCGGCGTGGGAAGACACCTTCACCGACATCATCCGCGACGGCCGGCTGATGCGCGATCCGTCGTTGCTCGTCACCAGGCCGACGGCCAGCGATCCGAGCCTGGCCCCCGCCGACCACGACCTGTTCTACGTCTTGGCTCCGGCACCGAACCTCACCCGCGGTGTCGTCGACTGGTCCCGGATCAGTGACGCCTACGCCGATCAGCTGCTTGACACCGTCGCGGCGCGACTGGCTCCGGGCCTGCGCGACGGCGCCGAGGTGCTGCATGTCGTCAATCCCGCTGACTGGGCCCGCCAGGGTATGGTCGCCGGCACCCCGTTTGCACTGGCCCACACGTTCGCGCAGACCGGACCATTCCGCCCCGGTAACACGGTGCGTGGGATCGACAATGCGGTGTTGGCCGGATCATCGACCGTGCCCGGGGTCGGCGTGCCGACCGCGTTGATCTCCGGGCGTTTGGCCGCCGACCGTATCACCGGCATCGTCGACCGATCACAGCAGAGCGTCGTCACGAAAGCCGGTCTGTCATGATCCGCGGCGAGTTGGACGCGGCCGGTGTCGAGGATCCGGGCCTGCGCAGCGCGTATCGGCGCTGTCGGCAAATCAATGCCGCCCACGGCCGCACGTTCTTTTTGGCCACCAGACTGCTTGCGCCCGAACAGCGTCCGCCGGTCCACGCGCTGTATGGGTTCGCGCGCTACGCCGACGACATCCTCGACGACTTCAATCCAACCCTGGACACCGCGGCCCGCGCGGCACGGCTGCGGCAGCTATCCGATCGGTTCTTCGCGCGCGGCCTCGCCGCCCAGCACTCGGCTGACCCCGTCCTCGCGGCGGTCAGCGACACCATCCACCGCTACGACATCAGTGACGAATTGTTCGACGACTTTCTCGCGTCGATGAGGATGGATCTGACGATCACCGACTATCCCAACCGCGCGGCGCTCAACCTGTACATGAAGGGATCTGCCGAAGCGATTGGCCTACAACTGCTTCCGATCCTGGGCACGGTCGGCCCGGCCGAGCACGCCGCGCCGTATGCCGCAGCACTGGGCAGGGCCTTCCAGCTCACCAATTTCTTGCGCGACATCGACGAAGACCTCTCGCGCCAACGCGTTTACCTGCCCGCCGATGAACTGGCCGCCCATGACGTTGATCGCGACCTGCTGGTGTGGTGCCAGACTCATCGCCGGACCGATCGCCGGGTGCGCAACGCCCTGGCCGATCAGCACGACATCGCCCGACAGACCTACCGTTATGCCGCGGGCGGAATCTCGCTCTTGGCGCCGCGTTCACGAGCCTGCGTGGCCACCGCTCTGACGCTGTACGCCGAGATTCTCGACCGCATCGAAGACTGCGACTTCGCCGTGTTCAGCGGCCGCGCCACCGTCGGGACGGCGCGACGGCTGTCCGTCGCCGGGGCCGGGCTGCTGAGGTCATGGCGGGCGCGGATGATGCACCCGGCACCAACCGGTGATCGCCAATTCGGTGTGGCGTGATGGATCCCTGGCAATACCTCATCGTTCTTGCCGCGTGCCTGGCGATCACCTTGCCGTTGGAGATCTTCGGCGACGGCGTCTACCGCCACGTGTGGCGGGCCGTGCGCGCTATCGTGCCCGTCGCGGCGGTCTTCCTGCTCTGGGACGAGGTCGCAATCGGCGCACATGTGTGGACGTACAACCGTGCCTACCTCACCGGTGCGAGCATCCCGGTTCAGATGCCGATCGAGGAAGTCTTGTTCTTCGTCGTCATTCCACTGTGTGCGCTGCTGACCTATAACGCGGTAAGCGCCATTCTGGGGCGGTTCAACCGCCGATGACTGGCCTCGGGTACACCGCGCCGGCCGTACTGGCGGTCCTGGCCGTTTGCGCGCTCGAGTTTGTGGCGTTGCGCACCGGGCTTTTTCGACGCCCGGCTTACTGGTTGTCGATGGTCATCGTGGTTGGATTTCAAATCCTGGTGGACGGCTGGCTGACCAAGCTCAGCGCGCCGATCGTCGTCTACGACGATCGGCAGACCACCGGTATCCGTTTTCCGTTCGACATCCCGGTCGAAGATTTCCTGTTCGGCTTCGCACTGGTCACTGCGGTACTGCTGTTGTGGGAACGACAACATGAGCGGCGGTAACATCGGTCTGCCCCGCAGCGACGTGCCGGCCGCTTTCGACGTCGGCGCGTCCGCCTATGACCGGCTGGTCAGTGCCAACCCCGAATACCATGCCCACCTACGACTCTCGGCACGCCGCATGCGCCTGGCCGGCCGCGGGCAGGGCCTGCGGTTGCTCGACGCGGGCTGCGGCACCGGGGCGTCGACGGCCGCTCTGCTGAGAGTCGCCCCGCAAGCCGACATCGTCGCGGTTGACGCGTCATGGGGCATGCTGAAGGAAGCACAGGCCAAAGAGTGGCCCGCGTCGGTTCGGTTCGTGCACTCCCCCATCGAGGCGCTCGCTGAAAACGGCGTCGTCGGACCGTTCGACGGGATTCTCGCCGCCTATTTGGTTCGCAATCTGTCGGATCCCGATGCCCAGCTGCGTGCCTTCCGCCGACTGCTGCAGCCCGGCGCCACGCTGGCTGTCCACGAGTACTCGGTGCGCGATTCGCGGGTTGCTACCTGGGTTTGGCACGCGATCTGCTGGGGCATCATCATTCCGTCCGGCTGGCGGCAAACCGGCGATACGACGCTGTACCGCCACCTGTGGCGCAGCGTGCTGACATTTGACGGCGTACGGCAATTCCGACATCGGTTGCGCAACGCGGGGTTTGCCGCCGTACACAGCGAAACCGTGGCTGGATGGGAGACCAACATCGTCCACACCTTCCTCGGGGACGCGCCGCGATGAGCGATCGGCGCCGGCGGACGTATCCGGCACCACGAGGGCTGCCCAGCGCCGAGGCGCTGTCGTCGCGGCCGCGGGCGGTCGTCGTCGGTGCCGGAATCGCGGGCCTAGCCGCGGCGACGGGTCTCGCCGAACGCGGGATCGGCGTCGACATCATCGAACGCGAGGCGTACCTGGGCGGGCGGGTCGGAGCCTGGACCGAACAATACCGCGGCGTCGAGGTCGCGATGAACCGCGGCTTCCACGCCTTCTTCCGGCAGTACTACAACTTGCGGGCCTTGCTGCGCCGCGTCGACCCACAGCTGTCCATGCTGACACCGGTCGACGATTACCCACTGATCGACGGTGCCGGCCGGCGGGACACCTTCCGCGGTTTGCCCCGCACACCTCCGTTGAATGCGCTGGTATTCGCGTTGCGCAGTCCCACTTTTCGATTTCGCGACCTGGCCCGGATCGATGCTCGCGCTGCCGCGCCGCTGGCCGCGGTGACCGTGCCTGACATCTATCGCCGCCTCGATCACATCGACGCCGACACGTTTCTCAAGAGCCTCAATTTTCCCGAGGCGGCGCGCCATCTCGCTTTCGAGGTGTTCTCTCGCAGCTTCTTCGCCAGTCCGACGCAACTGTCGGCCGCGGAGCTGGTCACGATGTTCCACATTTACTTCCTCGGCTCCAGCGAGGGGCTTATTTTCGACGTCGCGAACGCCAATTTCGATACCGCGCTGTGGCAGCCGCTGCAGCGATATCTGACCGAGCTTGGGGTGCGGTTTCACCAGGGCACCGCCGTTGCGAGCATCGACAGCGGCTACCCGCGCAGGTTTCGCGTGCGCACCGATACCGGTGACCAACTGGACGCCGACGCCGTCGTGCTGGCCACCGACGTTGCTGGTCTGCAGAAAATCGTGGCGGCATCACCGGACCTCGGCGACGACCTGTGGCGCGCCCGGATAGCCCGGTTGCGCACCGCGCCGCCGTTCGTGGTGCACCGACTGTGGCTCGACCGCCCGGTCGCCGCCGGGCGGCCCGCATTTCTGGGCACCGCCGGCCACGAACCCCTCGACAACATCAGCGTCCTCGACCGCTATGAACACCAAGCCGCTACCTGGGCACGCCAATACGGTGGCTCCGTCGTCGAATTGCACTCGTATGCCGTGGAATCCGCGCGGCCGCGGGACACCATGGTGAATCGCCTCCATGAGCTCTACCCCGAAACCAGCGGCGCGCAAGTAGTTTACGAACGGGCGCTGCGTCACCGCGACTGCCCGCTGTTCGCACCCGGGACCCACGCGCATCGACCGGGGGTAACCGCACCGCTACCCGGGCTGCTGCTGGCCGGTGACGGGATCCGCATCGACCTGCCGGTGGCGCTGATGGAACGCGCAGCCACCACCGGCTGGTCGGCGGCCAACCAGATTCTGGCGCAATGGGGACTTGCCGGCCATGCCTTGTATACGGTTCCCACCCAAGGCCGCTCGGCGCTGTTGCGCTTTCTTGCCGGACGAGAAAGGCTTTCTCAGCGATGACTATCGGCGACTACATGCGGCGGCGCTGGCCCAAGGATTGGCCGCTGCAGGCCATCCCGCCAGTGGCGTGGGCCGGCCAGCAACCGACGTATCGCGACGCCCAGCCCGCGATCATCAACGCCGCGCTCGACCGATCACAGCGCAGGCCGACCGGCAACTGGTTTGCGTTCGCCGCGAGCCGCGACGTGCGGACCGGGCGGCCCTTCGGCACTCGGGTCGCCGGCGTCGAGTTGGTCGCCTGGCGCGATCAGGACAACCGGCTACGCGTGGGCCCGCGCAGTTGCCCGCATCTGGGCGCCGACCTCGCTACCGCGGTGGTGCACCGCGGCAACCTGATCTGCCGATGGCACGGTCTCTGCCTCAACGGCGACACGGAGGAATCCGGGTGGAAGCCGTTGCCCAGCCACGACGACGGGGTGCTGGCGTGGGTGCGTCTGGATACCGTCGGCGGCGAGGCGCCGCTCGATGAGCCGGTGATTGCGGCCCGGCCGGCCGACGACACGCTGCACGCCGTCACCCGCCTGGTCGGCGCCTGCGAGCCCACCGACATCATTGCCAATCGCTTAGATCCGTGGCACGGCGCGTGGTTTCACCCATACTCGTTTACCCGGCTCGACGTCCTGACCACTCCGACCGAGGAAACGGACCGATTCCTGGTCGCGGTGACATTCCGCGTCGGCCGCATCGGGGTGCCCACGGTCGCGGAGTTCACCAGCCCCGACGCACGGACCATCGTCATGCGCATCGTGGACGGCGAGGGAACCGGAAGCGTCGTCGAAACCCATGCCACGCCAATCGGTTTGGGTCCTGATAACCGGCCGCGTACCGCGGTGATCGAAGCCGTCATCGGCCATTCCGAACGGGCGGGATTCAAGCGTGCTCGACGCGCTGCCCCATTGATTTCCGGTCTTATGCGCTTTGCCGCGTCGCGACTGTGGCGAGACGATATCGCCTATGCCGAGCGGCTTTATCGGCTGCGGTCGGGCCCGACGTCCTGAGCCGACAGGCAATGAAGGGAATGCTGGTGGACAGCCGAGGTGACGTCACGGGCGATGCCTCCGAACACCGCGGCACGGAAGAGGCCAGACGCCGTCCAAAAGGCTTCACCGGCAAGGCCATACGGCTGAAACAGCGTACGTTGGCGATAACGGGACTGCCCGTCGCCGTCGTCACGTACCGAAAGCTCGAGCCATAGCCGGCCGGGCAGCGGGATGTCCGCGCGAAGCCGCAGCAGGTGAGGCCGGTCAATGTGCTCGACGCGCCACCAATCCAACGCCTCACCGGCATGCCGGCGGCACGGATGTCTTGGAGGTCCTAGCAGCGGTGCTGCCGACCAGCCGTGCTCGGCGCCGATCGACTCGAAAACCCGCCAGAGAGTTTCGGCGTCGGCGGGTACGCGGCGTTCCCACACCAGCTCGTGCAGTGGTCCGCCGGCCCAGGGCGGGTCGGTAGGCAGCGGGCGCGACGGTGAGTCGTCCCCGACACGCCCCCACCAGCGCGTTTGCAGCTCGCCGTCTGCTAGCCGCGCCAGCGCCAGTTCGACGGCGTCTTCGTAGGGGGTGAGCCCGCCCTCCGGATCGGGGATGTGCTCGGCGATGTCGTGCTCGCTAGACACCACGTCATTTTCCAGGGAGTCCATCAGCGACGAAGCCAGCAGGCGTGGCAGCGGGGTGATCAGGTTCACCCAGTGCGACGAGAGCCATGGAGTCAGCACCGGCACCGGAATCGCAATGCGGCGCCGCAGGCCCGCAATCGCAGCGTATTTGCGGATCATGTCCGTGTAGGTAAAGGTGTCCGGCCCGCCGATATCGAAGGCGCGGCTCACCTCGGTCGGCAGCTCCGCCGCGTTGGTGAGGTAGTAAAGCACGTCGCGTACGGCGATGGGCTGCACCTGAGTTCGCAGCCACCGCGGCGTGATCATCAGCGGCAGTCGTTCGGTCAGATACCGCAGCATCTCAAAGCTGGCCGAGCCTGCTCCGATGATCGCCGCAGCGCGCAGCTCCACGGTGGGAACTCCGGACTCTTGAAGCAGCCGTCCAACTTCGGCCCGCGACGCCAAGTGGTCGGACAGCCGCTGCCCGTCGGGGATGATGCCGCCGACATAGACGATGCGCGCAAGGCCGGCTCGTGCCGCGGCGCCGGCGACGATCGAGGCGGCGCGCGCATCGAAGTCGACGAAATCCGATCGCAGCAGTGAGTGCACCAAGTAGTAGAGAACGTGTTGGCCGTCCAGCGCTCGCTGCACCCGTTCGCCGTCTGCCACGTCGCCGCCGATCACTTCCACCTGCTCGCGCCATGGCACATCGTCGAGCTTGGCGGGCTGACGCGCCATCACCCGGACCTCGTGACCGGCTGCCAGCAGTGCAGGGACCAGACGGGCGCCAAGGTAGCCAGTGGCGCCGAATACGACGCAGCGCATCGCTTACTCCTTTGTTGGACAGGATTTCCACTCTTCCGGCACGACGCTATGCGGCTGCCGGACTCGTGCGCCGAAGCACCGATCCCTTCGTGGTATATACTTCAGCAGATTAATATTTAAGATTCTAGTGTAAAACTACGGATAGGGTAGCAACACGGGAAGGCGAGCGATGGCGGACATAGACTTCGGCAGCAAGACAGGCGGCGACGGCGTGCGCAAACCGGATGCGTTGAGCTCCGACCAACCGTGAATCGGGAAGAAGTCTCGGTGAGCTCGCAAAACGGGATGCTCCTCAACGCGGCCCGGCTGGTCGCAGAGTTACACCAACGCGCATCGCTCGACACCGGTGTTCTGCTCCGCGAGCTCATTGAAGGTGCAGCCGAAGCGGTGCCGGGTGCTCAATACGCCGGAATCACCGTCACCAAGCGGCGCCGCCCAAGCGAAACCGCTGCTGCGACGCACCTCTATCCGGTGGTGCTGGACAACATCCAGGATCGCTGTCAAGAGGGACCTTGCCTCTCGGCCGCCGCGCAACAAGACGAGGTCCGCATCGACGATCTCGAGGCCGATGAGCGCTGGCCACTCTACCGTGAAGAGGCGCTCAAACAGACGCCGATTCGATCGATCCTGTCGTTCGGGATGTTCGGCGATGGCCAGACGACTGCGGCGCTCAACTTCTATGCCGAGCCGACCCACGCATTCGATGACGGCTCAGTCAATTTGGGGATGATTTTTGCCACCCACACGGCCCCGGTGTGGAACATGGCGCGACGCGAGCAGCAGTTCCGCACCGCGCTGGTCTCACGTGACATCATCGGCCAGGCAAAGGGCATGCTGATGGAACGCTTCGACATCGACGCTGCCGCCGCGTTCGGATTGCTCACGCGGGTTTCTCAGGAGTCCAACACCCCTGTTGCATTAATCGCACAGCGGGTTATTGCCGGCGATCATCCGCAGGAACGACGTAGCTGAGCCCCAACAGGCGTGGATTTGCCTCCGTGTCGACGTGTTGCCCCCGATCTGCGGCGCTCAGCTGCCGCCACGACACACTTTTCGAAGTTAGCAGCGTATCGCCGCTGATCCAGCGGGTTTCCTATACGCTTGCCGAACAATCGCCAAAAAGGATGCGGTTAGGTGGCTAAGCGGGGCACAGACAGTTCACCAAAGCGAGCAGACCTGGAGAAGCTGATGTCCGCAGATATGCGGGCGGTTACAGCGCAGTCTGATCGGATGGGTCGGTATTTCGCGCGCCAGAACGACGTGAGCGGCAACGACTTCCACGCCTTGCTGCACGTGATGGTTGCCGAAACGGCCGGAACGCCGTTGACCATGGCTCAACTACGGCAGCGCATGGACGTCTCACCGGCCGCGATCACCTACCTCGTCGATCGGATGATCGATGCCGGCCACGTTCGGCGTGAAGCGGATCCAACGGATCGACGCAAAGCCCTTCTTCGGTACGAAGATAGCGGTATGGAACTGGCGCACGCGTTTTTTGCCCCGCTGGGCGTTCATCTCCGCTCGGCGCTTGCCGAGTTGCCCGACACGGACCTGATGGCGGCTCATCGGGTGTTCACCGCAATGATCGCCGCGATGTCAACGTTTGAAAGCGAAGTGGTTGCGCAGCAAGCTCAGTCGACGACCGCGCGAGCCACCGTGAACAGCAAACCCACGAAACAGACTGAGCCCGCCTGATTCACGCGCCGCAGCCGTGGGCGCTAATCACCCGTACTTACGGCATCGGTGCCACGCCGATATCGCGCAGGGCCCGAAGATCGGCCGCCCCGGCACCGTGCAGGCAGATTCCCAGCTCGTCGATGAACTGCCGCAGCCAATCGATTACGGCGCTAGAAGACTCGATCGCCGGAGCAAGCAGCGGACGCGCGATCGCGACCACGTCGGCGCCCAATGCCAGCGCTTTGGCCGCGTCCATGCCGGTGCGAATACCTCCGGAGGCGACCAGCGGGATAGTGGGCAGCGCCCCCCGCACCTCCACGATCGCCTGTGCTGTGGGTATCCCCCAATCGGCTAAGTCGGGATAACGCAGCTCGCCGTACCTAACAAGTTGCTCCACGCGTGACCACGAGGTCCCGCCGGCCCCTGCGACGTCGATAGCCGCGACCGGTGACTCGCCCGATGGCCCGGTCAACTCCGCGACGGCCGATTTACCGATTCCGTGACCAACCTCTTTGATAAGCACCGGATATTCCAGCGCGCCGGCGACTTCGCGCAGCCTGTCGATCGATCCGGCAAAGTCGCTGTCGCCGTCGCGCTGTACCGCCTCCTGCAGCGGATTGGTGTGCACCGCAAGCACATCTGCCCCAACCAGATTCAGCGCATTCGAAATATCGTCGACCGCACCAACTGTCAGCTGTGAGAGCCCAATATTGCCGAACAACAATACATCCGGCGCAACGTCGCGGACGGTAAAGCTTCTGGCCGCCTCCTTCCCCAGTGCACTGTCCAACATGATCCGCTGCGAGCCGAGCATCATCCCGACACCTAGCCGCTGGGCGGCGGCGGCGAGGTTCCTGTTGATCGTCCCGGACAGTTCGGCACCGCCGGTCATTGCGCCGATCAATATCGGTGCTTGCAAGGACGCGCCGAGGAACTCAGTGGACAAATCGATATGGGCGAGGCTTGTCTGCGTCAGCGCGTTGTATGGCAGGCAATAGCGTTCCAACCCGGTGGTGACTCGGGAATACGCGACCCGGTCGTCAAGGCACACGTCGATGTGGCGTCGCTTGCGGGTTGTCATCCCGGCCGGGTCTGTTGGCACGGCCATTCACCCCCTCTCCGCTTGGCATGTACTCGGTTCGGTGCCTACCACCGGGTTACCCCGTATCAGCACGTTGGCTGCTGGGTGGTTCGACCGATGCGAGCTCATTTTGATATCGCCGCATGCCATCGATCAGCGCGGCGAACACCCGCCGGGCTGCGGCCAGGTCAGCGTCGGGCAAGTCGGCCATCGCGGTGCGGGTGTGCTGTCCCAATGGGGCGAAGAACGCTCGAGCGGTGTCGAGGCCGGAATCCGAGTAGCGCAGGATCACCTTGCGCCGATCGCCCGGATCGGACTGCCGGGTGATGTGACCGGACGCCATCATCCGGTCCACGAGGTAGGTGATCGCCGCGCCGGACAGTCCCATCCGCTGGCGTAGCTCGCCGGACGTGATCGGTTGTCCCCGTGTTTCGGCGACCATGACGTGCAGCAGCGCGCGGAAGTCGGTGGGCCGCACGTCGTGCATGTCGGCGAAAACTCGGCCGATCTGCTCGGATTCGGCCGTCAATAATCGCAGATCGGCCGAGATCTGCGACTCGAGCGCGGATCGGCCGTCGGCAGTCTCATCAGGGCCCATGACGCCTTGAAGTTTATCCGCATTCCGGCGTTAGTTCAGTTGATTAATACTTAAATCACTGAAACACTTGTCTGCGATGGCGCCTGATGCTGCGCTGGCGTTCGGGGCGTCCGCCGAAGTTGAAGGGAGACAACGTGAATAAGCCGACGCTGGCTGCCACGACACTCGCGGTCGCCGCAGCGGCGGGTATCGGAAGCATCGCCAGCCGGCCCCGTTCAATGTCCTGGTATTCCCGGCTGAAGAAACCCTCCTATGTACCGCCGAACGAGCTGTTCCCGGTCGCGTGGACCGCGCTCTACGCCGATATCGCGACCACGTCCGCGGTGACCATCGATCGATTGCGCGCAGCGGGGCGCCATGACGAAGCCCGCAACTACGTCGTCGCATTGGCCGTCAACCTGATCCTCAATGCCGGCTGGAGCTGGGTATTCTTCAAATACCACAAACTCGGCGCATCGACGGTCGGTGCGGCGCTGCTGGCGGCCAGCAGCGCGGACCTGAGCCGTCGGGCCGCCCACGCAGATCCGCGCGCCGGAGCCGCGTTGCTGCCGTATCCGCTGTGGGCTGCCTTCGCTACCGCGATGTCCGGCCAGATCTGGGTACTCAACCGGTCATGAGGCAGGTAGCCCGGTAATGCGGGCGTTGTTGTGGTTCCGCCGCGACCTGAGACTGCGTGACCTCCCTCCGCTGCTCAATGCCGTC
>Ga0210386_10000650_pt1 | contig 32003 bp, 24 predicted proteins | sample IncBWH32OmetaG_FD_160091 | JGI IMG/M metagenome (GOLD analysis project Ga0210386, IMG submission 160091) | Forest soil microbial communities from Barre Woods Harvard Forest LTER site, Petersham, Massachusetts, United States - Inc-BW-H-32-O ...
TGGATCAACGGCGAGTGGGGTGAGTCGGAGAACAATCGTCGCGCCCGCTTTTATTCGCTCACTGCTGCCGGCAAGCGCGAGCTCAAGACCGAAACCGCCAAATGGATCGATATGGCCGCTGTCGTCGCCAGCATTCTCGACAAGAAGGCGGACGAGATATGAGTCTCCTCGCCGCAATGCGCAAGCTCTGGAACTCCATCGCGCCGCGCACCCCCAGCGACGTCGAAGAAGAGTTTCGTTCTACCCTTGATGCCTACCCGACTTGACAATCTCCCTATACTTGTTTAGTCTATGCCTATAGTAAACAAGGTTATGGCAGAAGCCAATTCACGCGATTTGTTTCCCGGCGCGCTCGAGATGATGATCCTCGAGTCGCTTCGCCGTGAGCCGGCCCACGGATATGCGCTGGTGCAGCACATTCAGCAGCGGTCCAACAGCCTGCTGCAAGTAGAAGAGGGTTCGCTCTATCCCGCGCTGCAACGGTTGCTGAAGGCGAAGCTGGTGAAGGCGGAGTGGGAACTCTCCTCGACCAATCGGCGAGTGAGAACCTATCAGATAACTGCTGCGGGCCTGCGCCGCTTGGAGCAGCAGATTTCCAGCGTTGAGCGCATGTTTGAGGGTATCTCACTGGTCCTGAACCCAGGTAGAGCCACAACAAGTTGATGGGGCCAGCTGAAAGGAATCTCCAATGGACTGGATTCCGCAGATTTTCCGCCGCCGTAAATTCTACGAAGATCTCTCCGAAGAGATTCGCCTGCACATTGAAGAGCATACCGAGCAGTTGATGCGCGATGGGATGAGTGCCGAAGAAGCGACGCGGGCAGCGCGGCGAGCTTTCGGCAACCAGGCGCTGCTTGAGGAACGCAGCCGCGAGGTGTGGCAGTGGCCGACGCTGGAATCGATCTGGGCCGATGTGCGATTTGCATTGCGCCAACTGCGCAAGTCTCCCGGTTTCACCATCACTGCCGTTTTGACACTGACGCTGGCCATCGGCGCCAACGCAGTCGTCTTCGGCGTATTGAACGCGCTCATCCTGCGTCCGCTGAATATGCCTCAGGCAGAGAGCCTTTTCGTAGTCCAACATGGAAGCGACGTCGGGCCCCACTCCTATCCCGATTATCTCGATCTTCGCCGGCGCAATCGCAGCTTCGACGATGTGGCTGTTTTTGCTATCTCTCAGTCAGGGCTGGATACGGGCAAAGATCCATCCAATGTCTGGGAATACGAAACCAGCGGAAACTACTTCGACGCATTGCGCATTCAACCGTACCTTGGCCGTTTCTTCCACGCTTCCGATGAGCACGGCCCAAACAGCGCGCCTTATGTCGTGCTCTCCTACGCATATTGGCACAGCCATTTTCAGGATGATCCCGGCGTGGTGAGCCGCGTTGTTCAGCTAAACAAGCATCCATTCACCATTCTTGGCGTGGCGCCTCCGGGGTTCCAGGGGACCGTCTTGTTTTTCGCTTCGGATATCTTCGTGCCCATCGTGAACCATGAGCAGTTATCCGGCGACAAGATGATATTGAACGCGCGCGGAATCCGCTGGATGTTTGAGATGGTGGGACGTCTGAAGCCGGGAGTCACTCCGGCGCAGGCCACTGCCGATTTGAACTCCGTGAATTCGTATCTGAAAAAAAGCTATCCCAAAGAAGAAGGTAATGACCCTTATACGCTGGCGCGGCCTGGTCTTCATGGCGACTATTTGAACGGGCCAACGCGGGCTTTTCTCACCGGGTTGATGCTTCTTTCAGGTTTGATACTTTTGGCGGCCTGTGCCAACCTCGGCAGCCTGTTTGCGGCGCGGGCCGCCGACCGTTCTCGCGAAGTGACCTTGCGCCTGGCTCTTGGTTCGAGCCGCAATCGCATTTTGCGCCAACTGTTCACCGAGTCCGTGCTGCTTTCGCTCGCTGGAGGCTTAGCGGGCCTCGTGGCGAGCATTCTGCTTTTGCGCCGGTTGAGCGTGTGGCAGCCATTTCCGCGATTCCCCCTCCATTTGCCGGTAAGTCCGGATGCTAACGTTTATTTGCTAGCTTTGGTCTTGGCATTGGTCAGCGGAGTTCTATTCGGAATTGTTCCCGTGCGCCAGATTCTCCGGGCCAATCCGTACGAGATCGTCAAAGCAGGATCGACAGGCGCGTTCGGGCGCCGAATTACCGTGCGAGACGTATTGCTTGTCGTCCAAATTGCGATCTGTGCCGTGCTGATCACTTCGTCGATGGTTGCTGTGCGTGGACTCATGCGCTCCATGCACAGCAACTTCGGTTTTGAGCCGCGGAACGCGATGTTGGTGGATACCGATCTGACGACAGCAGGCTACAGCGGCGAAAGAGTACCCGCAATGCAACGGCGCATGATCGATGCCATACAAGCGATTCCTGGCGTAGATTCCGTAGGGTCGGTGAATTATCCGCCGTTAGAACCTCCCGGTACTTGGCAAGGGCTTGTCTATACCGATACAACCGAGGATCTGAGCCCATCGAATGCCGCGGCCGACCCCAATATGTTCAACATATCTCCAGACTACTTCCGCGCATCCGGGACATCTTTATTGGCGGGCAGAGCCTTCACATGGCATGACGACACAAACGCCCCGCGCGTAGCAGTCGTGAACCGGGAGTTCGCAAGCAAGATACTCGGCTTCGTACCGGACGCTGTCGGCCGGTATTTCAAGCTGCAAGATGGCACGCGCGTGCGGGTAGTGGGTCTGGTCGAAGACGGAAAATACGCGAACCTCACCGAAGGCCAGAAGCCCGCGATGTTCCTCCCCCTCCTGCAATCGCCAGCCAGTTGGATATGGCTAGTGGTGCGGTCGAGCCGCGACCCGCAGAAACTTGCTGTGACCATAAGAAGTGTGCTCCGGGACATCGACCCTGGGATGGTTCTGGCGGTTCGACCGTGGAGCACAGAGCTGGCGGGAACTTTGTTCCCCTCGCGCATGGCGACAGTATCGCTGGGTGTGCTGGGCATGATGGGCGCGATGCTTTCGATCACGGGCATCTTCGGAATGGCTGCCTACTCGGTGAGCAAGCGGCTCAAGGAGTTGGGAATTCGCGTGGCTCTCGGCGCGCAACGCAAGGAAGTGTTGCAGGCCGCGCTGGGACGTGCGTTCAAACTGTTGGCGATTGGCTCGGGGGTTGGATTGGTTCTGGGAATCCTAGCCAGCAGGGTTCTCGCTTCTATCGTCTATCAGGCCACACCGCGTGATCCTGTAGTGCTGGTCGGCGTTGTTCTGGCCATGGCTGCGTTGGGATTGCTGGCCACGTGGATTCCGGCGCAGCGTGTGCTATCCGTCAATCCCCTGATCCTGCTGCGCGAAGATTGAGGCCAGCGGGTTCCGCTTGGATTGGGTGGATCCTCGCTGTAGTCAGGACTACCGCAATGATCCATTCTCGGCTTATGCCAAATCGCCGATGCGCTCATTGACAACGGAACGCGAGCCACATGGCCGAATTCACGCTTTCTGGGCAAGTAACCTTCCCGTCCAACTGTTGACTTCAGACCGCGTTCATTGAGCCAAGCATTCCAATTCAAGAGCGCCTCGAATCCAAGTCGTAGCCGATCAAGTCTGTGTCTTGAATCCAACTCACCTGAACGTTCGCTCTATTACGTAAAATGACCATGTTTTTTTACTGCCTCGGGCGGAGCGATTATCCGCCGCACATTCCGTAATGGAGCAGTGGTTTTCGAAAGTCCTGTAGATGCAATCGAACTTTGCCCCATTGCAATCTATGCTGTAACCGTTGAATTATTCAAAATCGATGCCCAGCGAGCCACGGAGTCTCCAGGGACACCGGTTTCAACGGACCATTGTTCTGACGCTGCGAGCTGAATTGCGAAGTTACCAATAGTCAAACTTTCTGTAGAGGCAGGAATGACCTTTGCTTCAGTTGTGATCTCGATCAAGCGATTCAGATATGTATTTCTGCTGCCTCCGCCGACGATGAAAAGTCGATGGAATCGTTTGTACGTAAGATTGGTGAGATCGTTGAGGATTGCAGCATATCGTGCAGCGAGACTGTGAAAGATCAACGCTGCATATCTGGGAGCATGCGAGGGACCGTCAGGCAGAGACATCCCATTGCGAAAGAGTTGTGCAAACTGCTTGATTGTTGCCTCCAACGCAGCTTTGATCGCCTTCCGGTCGCGAATATCGATGTTGGTCCAGCTAACAGCTTCCATACCAGCAATTGCCTTGACCTCTTCGGCTACCTTCGCAGCACCCGCAAAATCGCGGTCGGCAACCATAACATGGGCCCCCCGCTCCGCAGCCAGCAGAGCCACCTCACGTCCGATCCCGCTGCCCCCACCAACGATCAGAGCAGTCCGCCGGCTAAGCTCCTTCTCAGGAGGCCGCCTGCGAATTGTGCGTATCCGCTGAATCATTTTGCCAAGCCCTTCACGGCCGTGAGACGGAACTGAGCGATTTCTCGAGAATGCAGTGTTTGGGATGCACTGGGTCGCCGCCTGGCACGATCCTATGGGCGAACAAAGCAGGGCTAATTCGGCCTTCCCAACCATGAATATTGCCAGGCAACTGAGACGTTCTGGTAGTTGCCTCCAAACCGGATGTAGGTGCCATTGCTATAGCTCATTTTCAGTGACTGATGTTTGGAGACCGGGACCGACACTGTAGCCCCGATTCTGGAATTAGCCTGCTGTGTGAGCGAATTTTCTATACCATCGAGACTTGTTGCTCCGCCGAACCAGTAGTTGCTGTCGAGCGAGATCCACAGCCGCGGTTTGAAACCATAGCTCATGTGTCCTTCAAATGCTGCAATCGGTTTTTGTGATTGCGACCTGGTTCCGGGATAGGTGAGGTTGCGCGAGAAGAACTCGGGATTCTCCGTAAAAAGCCAAACTCCCGAGTACGCGTCGAGGACCCATTTCCCCCAGGCTTGTGAGTAGCCCAGTTCAGGCTTGAAGGACCAGCGGTTGGTGCCCCAGTTGATCAACTTTGTGGGATCGTATTGGCCCGTTGGGGCGATCACCTTGAGGCTGACTCCCAGCAGTTTCTTCTGCTTCCATTTCAAGAACTTCTCTACGGGCATCGCCGGACCGCCTACAAGGTTGACGGAAACGCGATAGACCGAATCGAGAAGACCGGAACGGTAAACTTGCGTTTCAGTTCCCACGGTCCCCCGAAAATTTCCCACTCCGTAGGGCAAAGAAGCAACGACATTGGCTGAACGGCCAAAGAAGCCGAACGAGTGGTAGTAGCTAAGCGTTGGTATGTGGTAAGTTCCCTTGGCGTTGCTAATTGGAATTACGCCGTTGTAGTCGATGCTGCCGTCGAAGAAAGACTCTGTCAGGGTGATCGCATTGAAGCGAAGCGGCCCGATAAAATAAGCGCGCGGCGCGAGGTCCTGGGCGTTAAGGCCCTGCAGCGAACATGTCACGGCTGCTATCGACCACGCAAGTTTCAAGAGTAGCCGCATGTCAATCATTTAGTGCTGACGGGAACGTCATACCAGAAATCGCTCCGGGCAGCGCCGTAGAAAACACTCGAACGAGGGCGGTAGTCACATCCAGATTCGCCACGACTAGAGCTATGTTTAAGCTGCAGGCCGTCTATTTCTGCAGGTACACATTCGCCAGCCGAAAAGGTTTCTGGCCGTAGTTCTCTATTTCGAGTTCGTTCTTCTTGTTGAACTTGATCTTGCATACCGGTGCCAGCTTTCCGGTGCCCTTGCCATCTTTATCGACGTCGAGCACAACGATGCCGAACTGGTAGTCGGTCGAGCGGTTTCCGCGGTACAGCTCGCCAAACGACATGGGACGGTTTGTCACCATCACGATGTGCAGTCCGCCGTTTGCCGCCGGTTTATACCGGGCAAAGCGAAAGCCGCTGCCCACAAACCCGGTGGGGGAGAGCCGTCCCACGTCGTCCGACTTGTCCATCGCTCTCACCAGTCCGTCGGGGCCCTTCTCCCTGAGAGTGCTGATGTAGTCCTTTACTTGCTGGTCGGTTGTCCATGCGGTGATGTAGACATTTACCCCGAAAGTCTTACCAGCCGTGGAGCCGGCTTGACCAATTGCGGTTGCTGCAAATTGTCGGGGCAAGTCTGAGAGCGGCTTGTTATCTCCATTTTGGGCAAATGCGTTAAACGGCAGGCATCCCAAGAGAACGAACAGGACGGTAATCACTCGAAGATTGATCAATCGCAAATTATCTCCTCCGGGCATGGCGTAAAGAGCTTCCGCAAGCCTACCCGCAGATTGCAAACATCAGCTCGAACAACGTTAACTCCAGAACCTTGTGCTGTCAGTTGGCAGTTCTACCTAACTCCTTAGGGAGAAACTTGCACATGATCTTGACTTGGCATGCGTACATTGGCGCACATCCTTGATCAGATCGATTCAAAGAAAAGGCTTTTACCCCTTGGGCTTCTTAGGATAGAGAAGTGCAATTTGAAGGCGCATACCCCAAGAGGACGCTCCTGGAGGATGCACCGCGTTTCCGTAGAAGTTTGCTGAGAGATTCACCGGCTGTGGTCCCAAGCGCATGATACGTCCGACGCCGCCACCGAAGGGAATTGTCCACCTGCCTCCCGGCGTCGTGTCATCACCATTTGCAGCGTCGCCACTAGCCTGATCATGCCAGTTCGCCATAACGATCGGGCCGGTATTGATATTCCAACCCTTTTTCAGGTTGTATGTGATGAAGTATTGCAGCGTCATCTGGTTTACCGATGGGCGGTGCCCGGAACCGGCAACGGACCACACGTTGTTGACCAAAAATCCGATCGTCCAATGTCCCGGCTGTACCAGGGCGACAATGGAAGGGCCGAAGCTCACTTTCCCCTGACCGAGAACTGTACTCGTAGCTGTAGGAAGGACAATTGCGGGACCGAGACCCCAGATCAGTTTGCCGGGTTTTGCCGGGGAGAGGAAGAAGGTCGGGTTCATATCCCCAATTCCGTATTGTCCGCCAGTGTTCGCGGCAGCGTTGGGCTGCCAGACGATCGGCTGAATGATTCGCGAGATCAGCATCCAGTTTTCGCTGATGCGCGCTGGAATCACAGGCTGAATGTTGAGTACGTTCTGTGTTCGGTTGTAGGGCCCAACGGCAAAATTCGAGTTGTTCTGGATAGGAACGCTGATCAAGCTGGCGACCGGATTCTGTGTGGCCTTGGCTAAGTCTCCTGCAGAAGCTGCGGCCGCGGCCGGAGCAGAAGAGGTCTGAACATTCGATGCAGCAGTTGGCGGCGAGTCCTGCGCAGAAAGGAGGGCAGCGTTAAAAAACACTGCGCTCCACAGAAGTCCGAGCTGGCATAGTTTCTTCATGAATTCATTCTTTTATTTCTTCATTCTCGGCAACTAACATCGGAGCTTCACCAACCTCGTGCACTAAAAAGCCGATAGATTAGCGATCCCAATAGACCGATCCTTAGCCAGTAACTAATTCACCAGCTCAAACTCACCGGGCTTCCAAGTCTTGTCAAACCACGGCTGCAACGGCCCGTAGAGCCGCAAGAGAACATTCCAACCTTTGCTGGGAACAGTCTGTACCCAGTTGGCCTCATGACCCTGCGGTGCGGTGGGGCCGAACCAGACATCTACCGAGGAATCAGGGTTCACGACAATACCCTTTGTCTGGCTGCCGATGCTGGGGAATTGTTCATCGGTCTGCAGCATCGAGCGGGTTTGATTGTCATAGACAACGAATGACCAGAAATCCTTCGCCGGGATATTAGGCGGCAAGTGAATCTTGTAGGTCTTACTGCCGTCCAGCGGCTTGCCTTCGGCGTCCACGAACGCGGCAGCGTATTGAGAGCCGATACCCACCATCTTCATGGCCATAGCCGGCGTGATGCCCGTGGCGTAGTAATGAAACAAAGTCCGTGCATCGAGATTCCGCACGCCAGGCTGGGACAAGAACTCATAGTTTCCGCCGACGAAGGTGGTGATCCAGGCGCTGCCCGGATAGTAGCTTGCTTCCTTCATTCGGGTGCGAAAGAGGATGGCCCGAGAGGTGGCGTTTCCCACCGCCGCCGCCTCGGTCAGAATTTTCTTCATGCGCGCGTCGGGCTCGAAGGGCTTACCCTTCTCGATGCCGATGGAGGCAAACAGCCCCAGCCTTTCAGGATCCAGCGCCTCGCTGGGCTCCTCCTGAACGACCTCGTTCAGCTCTTCAAAGTAGCTAAAATCATTCGCGTGAACCGTATTAAGCTCCACGCCGGAGCCATTGATGAATTTCGTTTCGGGCGGGTTCTTCGCCTGCGCCAGCGGATAGATGCGCAGGTTTTTCCTGAGGCTCTCCACGCCGGGCTTGAGATCACCGTTTACCTTGAATCCCCGGCCCATGAGCCAGAGGTTATAAGTGCGCGAGCGGGCGACAAAGTAACCCTCCGGCACTTCGCCCTTGTAGCCCGGCGGAAGCACGAGATACTTGCCGCCCTGACCTTTGTCAGGACCGGCGTTGCCGATATCGGTGACGTACTGGAACCAAGAGTCGTCGAGGAAGGCAAGTACTTTGGGAGGCGCTTCAACCACCAAGGGGCCATCCTTCAAATTCAGCCAGGTGCTGAAATAGACGGAGTCGGTGTTCCCCGTGAGAAAAAGCGATTTCGAGTCCAGAAGGTTCTCGAAGATCAAAATGGTGCTATTGATCGCGCCTAGCTTTTCAAAACCTGTGCGCATACCAACCAGCGACGTCCCCGGCATGCCGCTCATAAACGCCTGTACCCCGCGCGAGAAGTCGAGGTTGTCATAGACCTTTTGGACCGTGTCGTCGTCCGGAAAGCCGTCGACAAACTTCAGGGTGCCGATCGGCGTGTCAACGGAGTCGGGTGTGGTGATGGACGGCGGAATTGGCGTCGTCATTTTCATCTTCGGCGGCGCGGTCTGCGTGAATGCACTTCCGAAGCAACCTAAGAGGACAGCAAATATTAAACGGCTGATGTTCGAACTATGGGCTCTCATCTATCGTGGCCTCCTGGATTGAGACGTCCTTAGAAGTTCACTTCGCCCGCAGGTGGCATCTTCCATGTGCCAGGCGAGCACTACTTCGTAGCGAGCCAAGGTCATTGATTGATGGCAATCTAATGAATCGTTAGCTATTCGAGCTTCAGAGGCGGCGCAACCCATTTGCCGTCCAATGCTTCTTCTTTCGGCCAGTAGAGACGCATGTAAACGGCAAACGGGCCTTTAGGCGCTGGCAGCCAATTGGGTTCCTTGTCCTTTCCCGGTGATTCGTTCTGCACATAGAACGTGAGGCCTCCATCGGGGTCTTTCACGAACTGCGGGAGCATCGGCGAATTGAGCAAGTAGCGATTGATTGGATTGGCGACGAGCAGGCTGTCTGGCAAATCGTACATCGTCATTGACCAGAAGGCGTTGACTGGCGGCAGTTGACCAGGCGCGAAATGCACGGTGTACCGATTTGCGCCGGTAAGCGCCTGACCGGCTGGCTCTGCCGCAAGAACCGGGTACATTGCCTCCTGCTTTGAGTTGGCGTAAATTCCCAATATGGCCCCAGCCATACGGTACAGGTAGTTGTTCTTCAACTCTGCCCGCGTCCCGAACATATCTCCAGAAGTCACTTTCCCTGCTTCGACGTCTTTCCGCAAGTTCGCAAAATCCACCCACGCGTCGGCCATGCCTAGTTGAATGGCCGCCTTCGTTTCGGGCGAGAACTTACTTGCGTCGAACGTCTTGCCAGCGCCCACTCCAATCCTGGCAAAGCGCGCCATGAGTTCTGTCTCGGAAGGATCAGTCGGGCAGAACTGCAGAACGAAGTTGAGGACATTGAAGAAGTCAAGCGACGTCTTCTGCTGATCTGTTGTCAGCGGTTTGATGAAATTAATCGTGGGCGCTGTTTTGGATGGCTGGCCCAGAAAGGCCGACAGCGTCTGCACCTTATAGTCAGCCTGGATTTTTTTGACGTTGTCGATGTCATCCGGATTGAAAAGCTGTGTGCGGTAGAACGCCAGGATAAACTCGGTGTCCGCGTGGAACACCTTGTTCACGCCAGCGGGCGTCTCACCCTTCCAGCCTGGTCCGGCAATCATGAAGGTGCCGCCGTCATTGCCGGTCGTGCGGGTCCCGATGTAGTCGAAGTTGAAGGTATACCAGTCGATGAGCTGGATAGTAAAGTAGCGATCCTTTGCGATTGGCGGAACCGTGAGCACGATAGGTTCAGCCCGAAGATCCAGGCCAAGCCATGAATAGGGCGTATCCGAGTTGGGTGTCTGAGCCACCCGGTCAGCCGGTGTATAGACACGCGGAATGTTGGCGATCTGATTCCAGGACGCCTTGAATTCCGGATTCGCACGATCCACGAAATAGGCATACTGGAGGCGATAACTGTCCACCAACGGGAAGCCATAGATATAAGCTTCCCTGGCAATGGCGCGAGCTTCAACCGGGTTGATGGCCGTCTGGGCACTCGACGAACGGAACGGGAGTGCTAGCAGAACCGCTGCGATTCCGATAGCAACGGTTAGCCATGTGATGGGTTTCATGTTGTCGATCCTCCAAATTGATTGCATATTCGCGCTCGCACTGCACCTGAACTTAGCCGGTATTTACTTCACCAATTCAACCTCACCTACGCGCCAGGTCTTGTCGAACCAGGGTTCGAGCGGGCCGTAGAGGCGGAAGAGCATGTTCCAGCCTTTGCCGGGGATGGTCTGCGCCCAGTTCGCCTCAGGGACTCCCTGTGGCAGCTTCGGGCTGAACCAGACGTCGGTCGAACCGTCCGGGTTGGTCACTAGACCCTTATCGAAACTGTTGACGCTTGGGAAGCGCTGGTCGGTTTGCAGAAACGCGCGAGTCTGGTTGTCATAGAGGGTGAAAGACCAGTTGTCCTTTGCCGGGATGTGGGGCGGCAGATGCACCTTGTAAGTCTTACTGCCGTCGAGCCCATGGTGTGAACTGTCAGTAAACGCGGCAGCGTATTGCGAGCCCAGGCCGATCATCTTGGCGAACATGGCGGGCGTGACGCCCGTGGCCCAGTAGTGAAAGCCGGTGCGACTGTCCAAATCAAAAACGCCGGGTGCGAGCATAAACTGGTAGCCGGAGCTAGACGGAATCCACCAGGAACTGCCCGGGTAGATGTAGCTTGCTTCGTCGCGACTCCGGAATGAAAGGGCGCGCGCCGTCGCGTTGCCGACCGCTGCGGCCTCGGTGAGGATCTTCTTCATGCGCTCGTCCGGTGCGAAGGGTTTGCCCTTCTGGAGACCGATAGAGGCGAACAGGCCCAGTGTCTCAGGATCCAGCGCCTCGTTTGGCTCCATCTCCAGGACTTCGTGAATTTCCTCATAGAAGTGGAAATCATTCGCATGAATCGTAGAGTGCGGCACGCCACTCATGTTGGTGAACTTCGTGACCGGCGGATTAGCGGCTTGCGCCAGCGGGTAGATTTTCAGCAGCTTCTTGATGCTCTCCACGGCCGGCTTGGGGTCGCCATTCACCAACATTCCCCGCCCCGGCGCCCAGACGCCGTAAGTTGCGGGACGCATAACGAAGTAGCCTTTCGGCACCTCACCTTTGTAGCCGGGAGGAAGGAACAAGAACTTGCCGCCCTTGCCCTTGTCCGGACCGGCATTGCCATAGTCGCCGATCCAGCGGAACCAATGGTCGTCGAGCACGCCCAGGACATTGGGCGGAGTTTCCATCACGATTGGCCCGTTGGTGGTGTCAATCCAGGTGAAGAAATAGACACTCGAATTGTTCGGCGTCAACCAGAGCGCTTTCGAGTCCATCAGGTCCTCGAAGATCATTACATTCCCGTCCGTGCCGCCGAACTTCTTGGCTGCCGGAATGAAGGCCTGGACTGAGGCACCCGGTATGCCACGCAGGAACGCCTGCACGCCACGCTGGAAATCGAGGTTGTCGTACACCAACTGGGTAGTCTTGTCGTCAGGGAAACCATCGAAGAACTTGAGCGTTCCAATCCGGGTCTCGACTGAATCCGGCGTAGTAATTTCCGGCGGAATATCCGTGGTCATTTTCATCTTCGGCACGGCCTGCGCTTCAGTGGCAGGCGAAGGCGCAGACTTCTCGTTACAGCCAGCCGTTATGAGGGCGAAGGCAATGATGCAGCCGAGTGAGGGCAGTACGCGTCGAATATCTTTCATAGGTCTTGAACCTCAAGTGAGTTATTCCGTCGCACGTGACTATAGGCTTTGCGAAGACTTCGCTGCCATTGGTAAAACTGACACTGCGCCCTTGTAAATCTGACACTGCGGCAAAGCACGTACTCGAACGTGAGAGGATGATGTCGCTTCACCAGCTCAAACTCGCCGGACTTCCAGGTCTTGCCGAACCAGGGTTCGAGCGGGCCGTAGAGACGCATGCCCGGCCACTGCCCGCCTGGTTGCATAGTGCGTGCGCAGGCTATTCGCTTACAGCGAAGTTGGACTCGGCCTGTTCTAAGGCTTTTTGGTCGGCCGCTGAGATTTTTTCGTCCCCCAGCAGGATGACGACCTTCGCGATAGTGCCCGTGAACTTGAAGGGTACGTGGTAGTCCTCACTGACTGATGTGCCGGTGTCTTCCCCGATGTCGAGCGTTTCATCCGCCGAAATGCGGAACGGAATTGTCCGGGCGAACTTCACTTCGGTTTCCTTCTTTCCGTCTACCGAGAGTGTGGCGAGACCTCCTTTGCCAACGCCGCCGCCGTCGTATTTAAAGTCAACAACGACTGTGTGCTTACCGGCAGAAAGCTTATCCGGGTCAGCGACGTCATAGCGTTGAACACCCACCAGGTTGTAATGGAAAACCGGTTTGCCATCCAGAAGATAGAGTCCCCAACCGTTGAATCGTCCGCCTTGGGTAACCAGGACCCCATCGGCCCCATTTGCAGGAATGGTCACATCAGCAGTGACGCGGAACGATTTGTTCAAGATGCTCGGTGCGCTGCCTTCCGGGATACGGGTCATACCGGGATAGAAAGTGAACTCAGTGCGTCCACGCGTAAGGCTGGGACGGTTGTCGACGTTCATGCGTTCTAACTTGCTGTTATCCAGCGGAAGCACGTTATATTTGGCCGCTTCAATCCAGAACAATTCCTGTAACTCTCGAAGTTTTTTTGGTTGCTGTGCCGCAAGGTTATTGGCTTCGCTGAAGTCCTTGCTGACGTCGTAGAGTTCCCACTTATAGTCATCGATGGGGATGGTCTTGCCGCTTGCCCACGGTGGCAGCGGGGGCGTTGTGGCGGCTACCCATCCATCGTTGTAAACGGCACGATTCGCAAACATTTCAAAATATTGGGTGCGATGGGTAGACGGCACTGTTGCAGAGTCGAACGTATAGACCATGCTCACGCCCTCGATGGGTTTCTGGGGCACTCCGTTAAGGATCGATGGGGCTTGAATGCCTACTGCTTCATAGATGGTCGGGGCAATGTCGATTACGTGGTGGAATTGTGGACGAATACCACCCGTGTCCTTAATACGGGCGGGCCAGGAAATGACCATACCGTTGCGCGTGCCGCCAAAATGCGAAGCGATCTGTTTTGTCCACTGAAAAGGGGTATCCATGGCATGGGCCCAGCCGATTGGGTAGTGATTGAACGTAGTGGGACCGCCTAATTCGTCCATCCGTCGCATCACTTCCGAGAAGTCTTCAGGCGTGGCATTGAAAAATGCCATTTCATTGAGCAGGCCCTGCTGGCCACCCTCGGCGCTGGCCCCGTTGTCACCCTGGATGTAGATCACCAAGGTGTTGTCGAGTTCGCCCATATCTTGAATGGCATCGAGCACTCGCCCAACTTCTTTATCGCAGTTCGACAACGCCGCAGCGTAAACCTCCATCATGTGGGCATAGACCTTTTTGTGATCCGCGTCGAGTGAATCCCACGCCGGAATTCCCTCGGGTCGCTCCGTTAGCTTTGTGTCCGCTGGAATGATACCCATCGCTTTCTGTCGGGCGAATGTTTCTTCGCGTACCTTGTCCCAGCCCTGATCGAATTGACCTTTGAAGCTTGCGATCACATCCTTTGGAGCATGGTGAGGGGCGTGAGCTGTTCCGGGCGCGAAATAAGCGAGCCAAGGCTTGTCCGGAGCAACAGCGTGCAGCATCTGGATACGGGCGATGGCGTGGTCAGCCATGTCATGATCGAAAAAGTAATCTTTTTGATCGTGAGGAGGCTCGATGGGCTTGATGTTTTCATAGATGGCGGGTGCCCACTGGCTGGTGTCACCACCGATAAAGCCATAGAAGTATTCAAAGCCCAGCCCTGTGGGCCAGAGATCAAATGGCCCAGCCTGGCTGTTGTGCCAATCGGGCACGTTATGGTTCTTGCCGTACCAGGCGGTGTTGTAGCCGTTTTGCCTCAGCACCTCCGCGAAGGAGCCGACACTCTTGGACATGAGTGTGTTGTAGCCAGGAAAGCCAGTGCCTCCTTCCATAATAATTCCCGTATTTGCAGAGTGATGATTGCGACCCGTGAGCAGGGCTGCGCGTGTGGGAGAACAAAGAGCCGTGGTGTGGAATTGCGTGTAGCGAAGGCCGTTCTTGGCGAGACGGTCGAAGGTCGGTGTAGGTATCGGACCACCGAATGTACTGGTAGCTCCGAAGCCCACATCGTCAGTCAGAATAAGCAGGATGTTTGGAGCTCCCTTAGGAGCTTTTACCTCTTGTGGGAAGTCTTTCGTGGATTCTTCGACCGTGCGCCCGATGTGGCCTTTGAATGGCGGTTCGGGCCTTGGTAAGACTTCTTGTGCACTCGAAACGGAAACGCCGACGAGGGCATAAAGAACTGCCACGAAACAGCCTGAGAATACTGACCTGCCACGAAGCTTCATAGAGCGCTCTCCATTAGTGTCGTGCAAATTCTAGGGCGCCAGGCCAAGCCTGGACATTGGTAGAAATGCCTAGTCACACAAGAAAAAAAGTACGAGAGTGCCGATGTTGCTCCCCAAGGTCACCTGCGCGAAACCAGGCGGTTTTTCAAACCCTGCAACCTGGTGACAAGTAGCCCGTTTTTGATGGTGCTTCAAAATTGCACCAATACCCGCGGATGAAGTCCATCGCTTGAAAAACACGGTTGATACAATTGCGTCGAGCCGTAACGCATTAGTAACGGTTGAGTTCATATATTCGCCAGTTGCTGGTCAATCGACGTACTCACTCCATAGCAAGGAGTATTGGTCATGGGCCCCTCGGTTGGTCGCAGTGAACTCAGCGAGGTCCCCGTCGCATCGGGGTGTTCAGGCGAAACACCATTTACAGGGCCCAGGCCCAGTAGGCGCTTCATTTCTCTTCAAGCTGTGATCTGGCTGATTTTCTTTCTGAATGGTCACGCCTCCGCGCAGACGTCTTCGACCGGTGCCTTGCTGGGAGTAGTCGTCGATGCCTCGGGTGCAAGTCTTCCCGATGCCTCCGTCGAGATCAGAGATGAAGACTTAACGATCAGTCGATCAGCCCAGTGCGACGCCGAAGGTCGCTTTCTCTTCCCCTTGTTGCCGCCTGGAACATATGAGGTTACGGCGCACAGAGACGGATTCGCGCAGGCACAATCAATCTCTGCGAACGTGTTCGTAACCGAGAGCGTTCAGTTGACTATTCCTATGAAGGTCATCGGGGCTACTCAGTATATAGAAGTAAATGCGAGCGCCTCGCAAATCCAAACCGACATCTCACTGGGTCGCGAGGTTGATGCAAGAACCATCCAAAACCTACCGTTGGTGACGCGCAACTTTACGCAGATTGTCAACTTATCACCCGGCATTTTGAGTGGCGTCAACAATGCAGGGGAATTAGGAGGGGGCAGCGGCGGCCTGTCGCAAATTGACCCGTCGAACGATGGTATTTTTGCTCACGGGGCACGCACTTATGACAACACTTATGAGTTCGATGGGATTCCGGTGAATGACATGCAAGGCAGCAGCAATGCAAGTGGCGGGATTCCGATACCCAGCCCTGATGCGATCGAGGAATTTAGAGTACAGACTGGCCTTTATGACGTTTCCTTCGGCGAGCATGCTGGCGCGAACGTAAGCCTCATCACCAGAAGTGGTACGAATAGCGTTCACGGTACGGCATTTGAGTTCTTTCGCAATAATCTGCTGAATGCGAACGATTTTTTCTTTAACCGTTCCGGGGAGCCTCGTCCCGACTTGAAGCAAAACCAGTTTGGATTGACGATCGGAGGGCCAATTCGGCGGGACAGGTTTTACTACTTCGGCTCATATCAAGGCACCCGACAAACAAATGGTCTTGCCTCGGGACAAGCCAGGATTTCTTGTTCGTCCACGATAGTCATGCCCCCTCTTACTGATGACCGTTCAGCTAAGGCAATAGGAGCCATGTTTGCCGGAATGACTGGACAACTCGGAGGCGTTGCAATCAGCTCGGACGGGGCAAACATTAACCCAGTGGCGCTTGAACTACTAAATTTCAAGCTACCAGATGGCTCGTATCTGATTCCCAATCCGAATTCGGTTAATACATCTTTGCCCCTTCCGAGTCAGGGCACAAGCACCCTCAGCGATCCATGCCATTTTGATGAAGATCAGATCCTGGCGAATTTCGATGCAAACCTTTCACAGAATTCGCGCGTGTCTTTGCGATGGATGCTATCCGATGGTGCAATGAATGTCACATTCCCAGGAAATGGCCTCAATGGAACGGGCAACGTGCATGGATTCCCCAGCAACAGCGATAATGATTTTCGTGTGTTTTCGGCATCCTATGTATCGTTCGTTCAACCGCAGTTGTTAAATGAGGCGCGGTTTGGATATACCAATACACTGGGCTCTACTTCTGCGCATGCGCCGTTTCAGTGGTCCGATCTAGGCGTTGCGGCTGGTGCGATGAACAATGAGAATGGATTGCCCAGTGTAGGAATAGTTGGTTCAATCAATCTTGCCAGCGCGTTTCCTCGGACTTTTGATCAACAGCGCATATATTTTTCCGACACACTTACCTATGCACACTCACGACACTGGATACAGCTTGGCGGCTCTTTGTCACGGATTCACGATGACACGAATATCGTTGGGATCGGGTCTCTCGTCAACTTTCTCAGTTGGCCCGACTTCCTTCTAGGGCTGAGCGGAGAGCAGAATGGAACGAACCTATTCAGCAATGTCTATGAATCTATCGACGATTATGGACTCTTGAACCGCAGATACCGCAGTTGGAATGGCTCAGCCTATGTCGGAGATCATTATCGAGCCTCAAGCACCTTCACCATCGATACTGGGGTGCGATATGAGAGGCTAGGTCAATTCGCAGATGAGTTAGGCAAGAACTCTAGTTTCGATATAAGCCACGTCGATCAAAATCCTCCACCAAATGGCAGCGTAGCCGGATATTTGGTTGCGAAGAATTATCGAGGCAGCATACCGGTTGGAGTGATTCGCGCCGACAACGATGCGGCGAATTTCGGAGAGGGCCAGAACAGCTTCGCTCCCAAGGTCGGATTTGCCTGGCAGCCGTTGACTCAGGCGCCTGGCTTCGCGCTGCGAGCCGGTTATGGTTTTTTCCTTTCACAGCCCACCGGGCAGGCTTTTTATCAAAGTGTGACGGGACCGCCATTCTCGTTGGGACGGATAAACGTCGGACCGACGAATGCTGGAGCTACTTTGGAGCATCCCTTTTCTGAGCCCTTTCCCACGTCCAACTTCTTTCCCCATTTTCCCGCTTATTCGCCGACGACCAATCTTACGATTGCCACTGTATCTCCGGATTTCCGTCCGTCGCTCATTCAACAATTTGGTGTGAATTGGCAACTGGAATTTGCCACGAACTGGCTCCTGGAAATTGGATATGTCGGAACGCGCGGCACACATCTGCTTAGATTGCGCTCGCTGAACCAAGCCGCCTTCGCGTCGCCCGGCAACCCGATTCGCGGAGTAGTCACAAATACAGTAGCTAACATCGGTCTCCGTGTACCTGTTCAAGGAGTCTCGCCGGATGCGCTAACGATGGTTGAATCTGCTGGTACATCCTGGTACAACGGCCTCGAAGCCAGCTTGAGTAAGCGGCTGAGTCAAGGCCTCCAATTGCTTAGTTCTTATACTTTTTCCAAAAGCTTAGACAGCGATGGCAATAACATCAACGGAACCTCGGCTGGAAACTCACTCACGCTCGGAGATCAGAATTCGGCCCAACAACGTTGGGGCCGAGCAAGTTTTAACAGAACACACCGTTTCGTGTTGAGCGTTGTGTATGAATTACCTTCACCTCCACAGTCATGGGCGAAGCCAGTATTGAGTGGGTGGTCTACCTCGGGGATTATAACTTTACAATCAGGAACTGCGCTTACCATCAACTACGCCAATGCGACGAACATTCTTGGTATAAGCGAGGATCGGGCTCAGTTAACGCCACGATGCAACAAATCGAACCTAATCAAATCTGCATCAATCGAGAGGAAGCTAGGAGGCTATTTCAATTCCTCCTGTTTTACAACACCGCCCATCGTAGGCGCCGATGGAATTGGGACTACATTCGGCAACAGCTCGACAGGAATTGCAGATGGTCCTGGGCAATTCAATATTGACTGGGCAGTGATGCGGACGGTTAAGACACGCTGGCCGAACGAAAATGCCAGCCTTCAATTCCGGGCAGAGTTCTTCAACGCGCTGAACCATCCTCAATTTTCAAATCCGAACACGACCTATGGCTCGTCGGCCTTCGGTATCATCAGCAGCACGTCGGTAAACCCCCGGGTTGGACAGTTGGCCGTGAAGCTGATTTTCTGACATCTATTAGGTGATGAACCTTGGAATCGGAATCGTCTGATTTTCTTGCAGGATCTGACCGTGAGGACGACGTGGTGCTACTGTTCTATTGTCTTGTGCCTGGACAATAGCAACGAAGAATAGCAATCCCAACATCAAGACCACGTAAGAAAGTGGGGGTTCTGTTTGCAGCGCCGCTGAAGCCAAACTTCGTTTGAGCGAGTATAGATGCGCAATTCCGATGCGTGTTGTATTGACAAGAGCACTCATATCATCCCGTTCGTCAACTTGGAAATTAGACAATTCGAAAATCACACTTTAATGAGCAGGGCGAAGATTCGACGGGGCACAACTCGTTGCTTAGAAATAAAGATTGAGCGCGAGAGCCAAGGCATTTACCTGTCGGTTGGGGCTCTTACTTGTATCGTTTTGATGTTCGTAGCTGCTGTCGATTTCGGTATGTTTCCGTATCGGAAACGTGGAACCTATACCTAAGGTAGTTCTGCTCCACTTCTCATAGTTGCTGTCGTAAAAACCTTCCCCCCGCACATATGGTGTGAAGTGATAGCCGAGTATCGAAAAAGTTCTCTCCGCGGTCAGGCGATTTCGGTAGCGCCATGAGAAATCCCCGTTTATGAAGCGAAAATCGATGCGATTTCTATCGGAGATCAGAAATCCGACTTTTAGAGGAAAGCGAGGTGTGGCTTCGGTGACAATGCGATGCTCAGTTGGTCCATCGGTAGATGGAATATAGCGATATCCCAACCTCAAAAGTAAAGGTCTGGATTTCGAAGTATCGAGTTGAAATATAGTAAATCTCTTAAGCCTGGCTCTAGGGCTTAGATAAAAATCGATATTGGGTCCTATTTCAGCGTCGGTTGTATTGCGATTTTCGCGCGATTGGGCCGCGATAAAATAAAATCGCAAGTCCGGCTTGAGCTTCACATACGTACCGATTTCCGGCCAGAACTGAGTGCTCTGGGCACTTAGGGGAAGGTTTCCGAGCACGATCCAAGAGCCAGCCAGAAACGCCAATGCTCCGATGCCTCTCGATTGAGAACGAGCAGGAAGAGCAGAAGCAATGCTCACAATCATGAAGAACAGCAGCAGGCTCATGATCAGCCTCTCAACGCAGCTTCGTTCACCGGTGGGCTCGCGATATTACTATGTGCCAGCGATTCCTTTGTTCTGCAGAACCCTGACCACGACTCGTCGGTTTTGTGACTGGCCCTCAGCCGTTTTGTCATTTCCTACCTGCCTGCTTTCGCCCATAGCCCCGGGCGCCAGCATATTCGTGAGAGGGACGTGGCCTTGCTGCCGAAATTGAGTGACGCTGTTGGCCCGGTCCTCGCTTAGTTTCTGGTTCAGCGTAGAGCTGCCTGTCGATGAGGCATAGCCTTTTACCCGGATCGTGTAGGCAGTGATCGTCTTGGCCTTCTCAGCCAACTGCAGCAGTTGAGGCTTGTATTTCGGATCGAGCGCCACCTTGCCGTTGGCGAAGTAAACCGTCACCTCATCCATGATGTTGAAGTCATCTAACTGCCCGAAGCGCTTGTTTGCGGCCTCGATTCCTCTTGACTCTGCTGGATTTGCTCCTTCGCCGGTTGCAGGCCGGCCCGGATCGTTTGTGCATCCTCGAGGTCATTACCCTTAAACCTGACAGAACTCGCTACAAGTTGGTGTTGGGCGTTGTAGGTCCCTCTACCTGGACCTGGAGACCCGGTATAAGCGCGGCCATCGACATTTCCTTGCGACGTGCCTTGAACACGCCCTGCACCTGGGCCACTTGTGTGTCGTCGGTGAGCACGACCTCCAGTTTCGGCTCACTTGAAGTCTGCAACGTCATGCCGGACCCACTTCGTCCGGTTATCACTTCATTGACTTTGGTGGTCTGGGCCGACACGGCACCGCAAAACATCAGAAGCGTTGCCAGTGATCCCATCAGTACGATTGCTGCCATGGCACTTCTTTTCATAGTCCCTCCTTGTGTTGCTGCGCTCTTGAATGGGGCTGTCGACATTCAGTCTCTTTGGAGCGGCCCCAACCTCTCGAATGTGTGCTTACTTCTTTGCTGGTGGTTGCGGTTTTGGAATCCGGAAAGTGTAAGACCCGCCGAAGACGATCGTGCGTCCCTGGGGACGAGCAGTCGCCGCGTACTCATCCTCAAACTTGAAAAAGAAATTCAGCGCTTTCGCGGGGAGAATGAAATTTGATTGAACACCGATAGCATGCACGGAATAATATGGCAGACTATTCGCCGGTATATTGGGAGCAGCCAGGCCGCCATTGTCGCTGACTTGCCATTGGTCGTACCCAATTAATCCAAGTTGAAGCAGCCTGCTAAAGTCCTTCTTCAATGGAATCGCCTGACCGAATCCCCACTCCATGGTGAAGGTCTGCCCCGGCGTAACTTTTGTTCCCTGTCCAGTTGTCTTACTTCCATGGATCTCCCAGTTGGTAAATAGATTCGCGGACGTACCCTTGTTCTTTGTCAGATAAAATGTGCTGCCGGTGAAAATGTTGTTTCCCCAGTAACCGGAGCCAACGTTGTCAGAAGCGCCCGGTGTGTAACGGCCTGTGGGGGCCATGAATGCATATCCGGCATTTACGTCGGCACGCTTTAAGCTCCAGCCTAATGTGACAGGCTGTATCCAGGTGTCCGCCAGTCCAAAGCCGCCCGCATTGATCACTCCATTCGGTGATGATTGCAAGCCAAGTGTGAGGGAACCATTCGCCAGAGTTGGCGCCACGATCATGAACGCAGGTTTGGCGCCCAGGAACTTGATCTTGGGAACGTAGAAGAAGATGTTCTCTACTGCCCATATGTCATACGAGCCGTTGAGCGGAACGGTGTTTCCACTCCCGTTTTTCAGCGTGTCCGCAGAATAATTGATTGTCATGTTTGCATAGGAAATTCCTGGATCGGGCAGCACGCCGGCATTCAGGCCCTGCTGTCCGGGCATGTACTGGCCTTTCTGCTGTGCGTGCACAGAGGCGGCACATAAGGTCATGATGCAAACGAAGATCGCCAATCCATATTTGCTTCGCAATTTGCCTCCACAGGTGTGCTGCCGGCTGAGCAGCAATGAAATCCCGGGAGACAGTCTCCCATCAGTCACGGGAGCTTAGTATTGTCAAAAATAACGTAGCCGTAGAGTAAAACTACCATCGCCGGGTAACACGAGCGGCAAACGGTTCGGTTTCGCTAGTGATCGAAATTCCTCGCTGAAGTGTTAGTTTTTACACTTCAAAAGTCCCGCGTAACCAGATATAAATCGCATCGAAATTGTGCTTCTCAGAAAGGTCGCGAATGAGAATGCAGTTACCGGTGTCTCCGTTTCGTGCTCAGAAAAGTTCCCCATTGAGAGCCAAACTGTTCCATCTAGACTGGGTAGCGGGCATTCTGCTACTAAGCGGTGGTTCTCTGATCGCGTCGGCTGGCTTTGACGATACGAACTTCGTCCCGTCCTCGAAACCGCAAGTGCTCTCTTTTTCCGAGCTTGTGCAGGTTTCGCAAAGTGAAACGCCAAATAAGTCCGTTGCAGACAAAATGACCACTTTGTTGCATACGCCTTTTATTAGCAATGAGCCGTACCTGAAAGGCGTTAAGCCAATTCGACCGACTTCTGATGCGCTTGGCCCGTTTATACGCGCGGCGTTCTGGAACATCGAGCGAGGAATCGAATTCGACGGAATAAAAGTTGCGCTCGCAACACCGGAAAAGTTTGACGAAGTTATTGCGGAAAAGAAAGACAAGGATCCTGAAGCAAAGCCGCTCGATGCTGACGAACTAAAAGTGGTCAAGGAACAGCTTGATATTTTGAAGCCCACCGATCTCCTTATCCTCAATGAAGTGGATAACGGGGTTACGCGCACTGGCTATCGCGATGTCGCTCACGAGTTGGCGCAAGCGCTCAACATGAATTACGCGTATGGCGTTGAGTTTCTCGAAGTTGATCCGCTGAACCTGGGCATCGAAAAAGTGGAAATGGATGACAAAGCAGCGCAGGCCGATATCCAAAAGTCCTTTGAACCCGACAAGGATCGTTACCTAGGTTTGCACGGCACCGCAGTGCTAAGTCGTTATCCCATTCGCAACGCGACAGTGCGGCCGCTGCCTGTCTGCCACGATTGGTATGCCGGCGAGAAAAAAGAAATCTCCCAGCTGGAGTCTGGCAAGAGATCTTCGGCCAATTTGTTGTTTATGGAAAGAATTACACGCGAAGTTCGCCGTGGAGGTCGCATGGTGATGTTTGTCGACTTAGCTGTACCAGAGTCGCCGACCGGGATAGTCACCGTAGTCGCAACACATCTCGAAAACAAATGTAAACCGGAGTGCCGTCGAGAGCAGATGAAGCAGATTCTCGATTGGACCAAGGATGTCAAAAATCCGGTCATCATCGCTGGAGACATGAACACGACTGCAGCCGACGCAGCGCCTACATCGGTGTCGAAGGTCCTCACTGACCGCATCAAGGATCCTCATGCGTGGGCCAGAGACGCCATCAAGTGGTCAACCGGCGCTCCCACCATCCTGCTGATGCCAGTGAACTTCATGCGCAGCAAGAACGATCCCACGGGCTTTGATGTTCCGGTTATTTCTCGAAACAGAGAAGCAAAACTTTTTGATGACCTGAACGATTTTCATTTCGCAGACGATTATATGTTTGATTTTCGCGGGGAGGATGGCCGAAGCGTGGAGAACCGTGGTGGAACGCTCAGTGATTCAAATCAGCGAGCCAGCAAAGGATTCCGCTACACGTTCGCAATGAGTCGTACGTATGGAGGATTGGTAGGGCAGTACAAATTAGATTGGTTCTTCGTCAAAGGCTACGCCACAGATTCCGAGAAATCGGGAGGAAGCTATAAATTCGCGCCGCACTTTGGCCGGACACTTCAGGAACTGAACGAAGCACCCGACGAACCGCTCTCAGATCACTCCCCAATCACAGTTGATATTCCGCTCTTGGAGCCTCCAAAAGTAGAGCAACCTTAGAGTCTTTGCGGCAGGTTTTCCCGCAATTTTTTTATCGTGATTTCGATATCGAGTATTCTCGGCGCGGGCTGATTTACGACGAAGCCTATGCGCAAGACCTGCTGGAGCTTCAGGATGAGGTGAGGTAACAAAATTCCGACAATCGACTAATCATGCCGAGATTGTTCTTTACTGCGAATCAAGTTTGGCATATTGTGAGTGCCAACTTGCATGGCCCGAAGACTATGGCTGCCAATCGACTACGCAGGACGTGTGTCGCAGTTATCTTGGGCCTATTTGTTGCGGTTTCTCTCCATGTTACCGCCGACGCCGGAGGAGCTAATCAAAAGCACAAGCGAATCCTTATTGTTTATCCGCAAGAGATGAGAACGCCAGGCGAACTGGCAGCGGATAAAGGAATTCGTGCAGTTTTTGGCAACGATCCCGATATCGAGCTCTACAGCGAACATCTTCATCGGTACTTATTCCCTGATGAAGGTTTCCAAGCCGAACAGCTAGACTGGTTTCGCAAAAAATATCAAAACCGATCGATTGACCTCATCATCTCCGCGGGAACTATTTTGCCCGATTTCCTGCCTGGAAAGCCAGTCGTTTTTTGTTGTGTGGAAGCAACTGGTCTACCTACCGAGAAACTTCCAGCAAATGTGACAGGCACGTGGCTTACCCTCGACTTTATGGGCACGATTGAGGCCGCGAAACGACTGCAACCAAAAGCCCAGCAGGTCATTGTTTTGAGCGGGACTACAACCTGGGATCGACAACTCGAAGCCGGGTTTCGAAAGGCAGTGCACGGACTGACTGATTTGCAATTCAGCTACTGGGACGATCTTCCGGTTCAATTGATTCGAGAACAACTCGCGAGACTTTCCCCCGACACGATTGTTATTTATCTAAGCATCGAGAGTGATGTGACGGGACAAGTGTTTATCCCCCGCGACCTGTTGCCCTCCTTCTCCATTGCTTCGCCGGCGCCGATCTATGGGTTCTCTGAAGATTTCATAGGCTTCGGTGTCGTTGGCGGCTCCGTCATCAGCCTTGAGAATCAGGGCAGACAAGTTGCACGGATCGCGTTGAGAGTCCTTGGAGGCGAAAAACCATCTGACATTCCTCCGATTCCATCCTCGTCGGAACTCATCTTCGACTGGAGGCAACTTCACCGTTTCGGTCTTCGCGAAAATGCATTGCCGCCGGGCGCCATCGTGAGATTCAGAGTTCCATCAGTCTGGGACCTCTATTGGAAATGGATCACCGGCAGCCTTGCGCTCATCTTGTTTCAAACGAGCTTTATTCTTTACCTGCTTTTGCAAAGACGTCGCCGTGCCCGTGCCGAGCATTTCCTTGAGCAAGAGCTTCGCTTTGAGGCTTTGCTCTCTGAATTGTCAGCGACGTTTAGCAGTCTTCCAGCAGTGCAAGTAGATGCTGAGATTGCGGCCGGTCTGAGAAGATTGAGGCTCTTCCTCGAACTGGATCGAATCAGCCTCTTCGAACATATGGAAGGCGAGACGCAATTCGTTCTGAGCCATTCTTCCAGTGTTGAAGGTCTCCCTCCTGTCCCCAGAGCCCTTAGCCGGGAAAAATTCCCGTGGCTTGTATCGAGTCTTCTGAAGGGAGACGATTGTGTAATCCAAAGCGCGCAGGATTGTCCTCCAGATGCCGCGAAAGAGAGCGCTTTTATTTTGGAGGGAAAGTACAAGTTCACCGCTCTGATTCCTTTGCAGACAGGTGGCGTGATATTGGGAAGCCTTTCATTTGTATCCTTTAACAAGCAGGACTGGCCGAAGGAACGGGTCCAGCAGTTGAAACTCGTGGCCGAGGTGTTTAGCAATGCCCTGATTCGCAAGCGGGCGGACATTGTCCTCGAATACAGCGAGAGTCTGAAGGATGCTGTTCTTGTTTCGTTGAACAGCAATGTAGCCGTGCTTGATCAACATGGCGCTATCCTCAGCGTGAACCAGAAGTGGATCGATATGGAATACATTCGGGGCGCCTTGTCTGGAGCGCATTTCTCGACCGGGATCGATTATCTAAGAAAATGCCGTGAACTTGCTGAAGTTGGATCGCCATTTGCGGAAATAATTGCTGACGGAATTTCCGCTGTTCTGTCTGGTCAGAGAGAGAACTTTGAACTTGAATACTCCTGTGTTCCGCCCAACGAAGACATCTGGTTCTTGATTTCGGTGACTCCACTGCGTCGCGAAGCCGGGGGGGCGGTCGTCACTCACAAGGACATAACGGAGCGAAAGCAAGACGAGCGACACATGCTGGAGCTGAGCGGCCGCCTCATCAACGCACAGGAGGACGAACGAGCCAGGATTGCACGCGAACTGCATGACGATTTCAGTCAGCGGCTGGCACTGATGGGAATGGAGCTCGAGCAGTTGAGTCAGACAGTGGCTGCCGTCGATCATTCAGTGCGGAGCCGTTTGCAGACGCTCTGGGAGAGAGTCAAGGAACTGTCCTCCGATATTCATCGGCTCTCTCATCGGCTGCACTCATCCAAGCTTCAACATGTTGGTCTCCTTACAGCGGCGAAGAACCTGTGCGAAGAAACCGCGCGAAAACACTACATTCAGATAGAGTTTGTGCACCATGACATGCCGGAAACGATTTCACCGGACATTGCATTATGCTTTTTCCGGATCGTTCAAGAGGCCCTTAACAACATCGTCAAACATAGTGGCGCCAAGCAGGCGCGCATAGAATTTTCTGGCACTTCTTCCGCAATCCGGCTAAGAATCGTGGATGCGGGCGTGGGCTTCGACCCCGGATCACGAATCGCCCACGGAGGTCTCGGCCTGGCTAGCATGAGAGAAAGGCTGCGGATTATTGGAGGGAGCATCGCGATTCACTCCTTGCACATGGAAGGCACAGAAATTCTGGCCGAAGCACCTACCGTCTCGGTCACGGGGGAGATACATCCCAGGAAAACAGAGCAGAATCCTGCAAGGCGGGCGATCGGGGAAGTTCCATGACCAAAGTAAAGATTCTGTTGGCGGACGATCATCTGTTAGTAGCCGAGGCTCTCAAGAGCCTGCTCGTGCCTACATACGATGTTGTTGGAACGGTAAGCGACGGCATGGCCCTGCTGGAAGCCGCTGGCGCTCTCAGACCCGATTTGATCGTGATCGATATTGGAATGCCCCAGTTAAATGGGCTTGATGCCACGCGACAGATTAAGCGCATATTGCCCAGGGTCAAAATCATCATTCTCACGATGAATGAAGATACCGACCTGGTCGGAGAAGCATTCAGAGCAGGCGCGTCTGGATACATCCTTAAGCATTCGGCGTCCGGAGAGTTGATGCAAGCCATTCAGGAGGTGCTCAAAGGCGCGTCATATCTTTCGCCGAGAATCACTGGGGCAGCGGTTGCCTCTTTGCTTCGTGGCCCAGATATCGAGTCTGGAAAATCGCGCGAATTGACCTCGCGGCAACGCCAGGTCATTCAGTTACTGGCTGAAGGCCGTTCGATGAAAGAAATCGCCGATATCCTCACGATCAGCCTGCGAACGGTGGCTGCCCATAAGTACAGAATCATGGATTTGCTGGAGATCAAAACAAATGCAGAATTGTACCGCTATGCGGTGAAGCATCGGTTAATTTCGGTTTAGTCTGAAAAAAATCTTTCAGAACTGTTATTTCTACCAATAGCCGCGGGCCGTCACTACTCCTATCATCCTAATGTTGGCACTGAACTTGTGCAGGGCCTTTTATTTCTCCGAGACGAGTCGATAGAGTGCAAAACCAAAGAGAACTTGAGCTTGCGGGTGTTCTCATAGCCGATGATCATTTCACGGTGCTCGAATCAGTTGTCCACTTGCTCGAACCGTTCTTCAACGTCGTTGGAACAGCTTCTGACGGCAAAGCTGCGGTGGAGGCTGAGGACAGATTGCACCCAGATGTCGTTGTGCTAGATATTTCCATGCCCGTCATGAGTGGCATCGATGCAGCCAAACAAATGAGGAAACGTGGATCGAAGGCCGGAATTGTATTTCTTACCGTACATGAAGACACGGATATTCTTGCTGCAGCAAAGGCTGCGGGTGGTAAAGGCTATGTCGTAAAGGCCCGCCTGGGAACTGACCTGATTCCTGCCATTAACGAAGTACTCGCTGGCAGGGATTTCGTTTCCCAATTTGCCCCGGAGTAGCTTTCCCACTACAACTTCGACTCTGAAAATGATCGCAAAAGCCAGACCCAGGCGATGATTAACGCGGAAATCGCGACGATCAACTCGGCCCAAATAAAAGAGACATAATCGCAGAAAGCACCGACCGGTGGCACCCCTGGTTGTACATTCCGCAAAGCCGGGAGGCCGAAGATCAGTGCAATCGATAGCGAAAGCGGGACAAAATCCACCTTCTTATCCTCCGCACCGACGAGTCGCAGTACGATAAACAACACGCTCATCGCCAGCCCCGTCATCATGGTGTTCACCACGATCGAAACGGCGATGAGGTTATCGGCACGTCTCAAATTTAACTTGATCCCAGTAATCTGGCTGTCCTCATCGCGAGTGACGTTTCCTTTAAACTTAGCGCCGGGAATAGAAGCTGAGAGTACTAGAGAGATAGGAACTGGTCTATTCTCTTGCAACGCTACTGCACCAACTGTCAATTGGTCGGCTTCGAGAGTTCCTTCTAGTTCAGGTTCTGGCAGCTTCGAAGCTGGGGCCTGGCCCTCTTGGGTAGGTGTGGTTATCAGTAGCCATAAGGTGGTTTCATGCCTGTCAAACGGATACCTGTTTGAGTCTCCAATCAATGGAAAGACCACTTCGATGCGGTTAATCCTTTTTCCCTTCGGGAAATCAAACTCCTGTTGGCCACGGACATTGTTGATTAGAAGTTTCAGATCAGCTGCGGGTGTTACTTCATCAGTGCCAATATTTCCGACAAGACGGAAGCCCAGCTGCGCCGTCAGCTCGTGCCCGGCAGGATTGAAACTGGTTACCAGCACAGAGACACGCACCTGGTCGGAAGCGGCAGTTTCATCACTTAGCTGCAAGGATCGCCGGTTCTTCTCTGTGATTCCCATCACCAACATGGCGATATAAATCCCGAGAACGCAGAGCACAACCAGGATCCTTGTGGCGTTTTTCCGCGTCATGGGCATAACTCCTTGAAGATGTGTCGGTTGAATTCTGAAGTGCTTATGGCTGTCGAAACCTGTATTTGGAAAGCCCGGAAAAGAAATAGCGATGCCACCAGCTAGGAGCTGATACCAGCGTGACACGATGCCTCGATAATTTGGTATTGGTATTTTTACCCTAAAAGGGTGCATCTTTTCCCAATTCCAACCTCCAACGCCACGCGGTAATTAAGTAGTGGTGCAGAAGTCCGCATCCACAGGAGGCTCTGAGAAATGCAAATGAAAGTCGTGGCCAAAACTGCAGTCAACCTGGGCTTGATGCTGACATCGGCGCTATTTGCTTCGGCCCAAGCTCCTTCTTCTCCGGCAGCTCAACCTGGACTGGCGTGGTCTCCGGCGCAAAGCATCGACATGTTCGCTTTTCCGAAAAACGGCCAGAACGCTGACCAGCAACTGAAGGATGAAAGCGAATGCTATGGCTCAGCCAAGCAACGAACTGGCATTGATGCTCAAGCTCCCCCACCACAGGGTCTCTCCGAAGAGGAAAAGAAGGCGCAACAACAGCAGGCAGCGGAGAATGCTCCGCAAATGCAAGGTGGGCGTCTTCGTGGAGCTGCGCGAGGCGCGGCTGGAGGTGCGGCGATAGGGGCTATTGCCGGTGACGCAGGTGTCGGAGCGGGCGCAGGTGCAGTTGCCGGCACCATGCGTGGCGGCATGGCCCAGCGACGAGCCAATGCCCAGTCCAAGCAACAAGCAGCGGCGCAAACGGCAGCAGCTCAGAAGAAGGCCGAAGAGCAATTACTGCTTCAACACGAGGAAGGCATGGACACATTCCAACGAGCGTTCGCTGCCTGCATGGATGCGCGTGGCTATTCCGTCAAGTAGCAAACACACCTTGAACCAACGTCGCGACGTGAATCGCAAGAAATCGGAGCAACGTTGACAAAAGAGAGACCATGGCCAACAAACTGACCAACCGCAGAGATATCTTAGCTTTTTGGGGAGTAGCGGGCGCTGTAGGCCTGCTTCCGGCAGTGGGCAAGTCCGCCTGGTCTCAGCAAGCGCCTCGGACATCCAATCCAACATCAGCGGAGTCACACCCAGCGAGCCCCGAAGAGGCGTTGGAGCGTCTGAAAGTCGGGAACACGCGGTTTGTCAACGGGCAGCCCAAGCATAGCCATGAAAGCTTGGGCTTTCGGAAGCAACTCACATCAGAACAGCACCCCTTCGCCACCATTCTTGGATGCAGTGACTCCCGTGTTCCGATAGAGCTCATCTTCGATCAGGGTTTCGGTGACCTCTTTGTGATTCGCGTAGCCGGAAATGTCGTCACTGATGATGTAGTAGGCAGCATTGAATATGCAGGGATTCACCTGAAGACCCCACTCGTTGTGATTCTGGGTCACGAAGGATGTGGCGCGGTTACCGCCGCTCTCCAAGCTCGAAAACATAATTCTTCCGAACCTCAAGGTATCCAGAACCTTGTCAAGCTAATTGAGCCAGCGACTCGTAGTATCGATCCAAACCTTCCCATGCCTGAGCAGGTGCACAAAGCGGTTGAGTCAAATGTGCGTTGGGCACAAGAGAAACTGACGAAATTACCCGAGGTGCAGCGGTCTGCGCCTTTGATAGTGGGCGCGGTTTATGAACTTGAGACTGGAGAGGTCCGCTGGCTCACATAGTCAACCGAAATGGGTCCGGCAACACTCCGCAGCAGCAGAAATATTAGAGGAATTGCCGCTGCTCTCTCCGGTTACGGGTCGGAGACCTTGAAGGAAAGAAGGGGATACGGATCGATGACGAAACGGACCGCAGTGCAATTTCCCTCGCTCCTTGCGGCGATCGCAATGATTGTTTGCGGCGCACTGTGCTCAATTGCGCAAGAAACCGAAAAACCTCGCCTCGTGTTGCAAATCACCGTAGACCAACTACGCGGCGATCTGCCCCACCGCTACTATCCCGAGTTTGGTGAGGGCGGTTTCCGGTACCTCTACAAACGGGGCGTTGTCTATGAAGCGGCGTTCCATCGCCACGCCAATACCGAAACAATCGTCGGACATACCACACTCGCTACGGGAGCAGATCCCTCCATGCACGGCATGGTGGGCAACGTCTGGCTGGATCGCGATACGGGAAAGCTCACCTACAATATTGAAGACCCACGATATCCCTTACTCAGCGAAGGGGCAGGTGTCGATAAGCAAGCCGAAATTGATCCGACCCAGCGCTTAGCTACAAGCGAAGGCCGCTCGCCAGCACCGATTCGCGTTTCCACTTTTAGCGATGAATTAGCCCTCTCCAACGCTGGCAAATCGAAAATTTTCGGTGTCTCGGTAAAAGACCGCGGTGCGATCCCGATGGCCGGTCACGCCGGCAAAGCATTCTGGTTTTCCAATAGCACAGGAGAGTTTGTCAGTAGCACTTACTACTACAAAGAATATCCCTCCTGGGTGAAGGATTGGAATGCCAAGCGGTTTGCCTCCACTTACGCGGGGAAGTCATGGGAGTTGATGCATGATCGATCCGCGTATCGGTTCGGCGACCGCGACGACATGCCTTATGAAACGAACTTTCCGGGCTACGGACGTGTCTTCCCGCATCCGTTTGGAAAATCCGATAGCAAATATTTCACAACTCTCCTGACCGTAAGTCCGGTGGGCGATGAACTCACGTTGTCGTTTGCAGAAGCCTTGATGGATGGTGAGAAATTAGGACAGAATGCGAATACGGATTACCTGTCTATTAGCTTCTCTTCGACCGATTACGTCGGACATTTGTTCGGTCCATCCAGCTTAGAGAGCGAAGACAATCTCTTGTGGCTTGATCGCACGCTCGCGGAACTGTTCAAATTCGTGGATCAAAAGGTTGGACTGGCCCATACGGTGATTGTATTGTCGGCAGATCACGGCGCGGCGGAAATCCCAGGCTACCTGAGCGAATTCGGCGTCGATGCCCAGTACTTCAATGCCGATGCTCTCGACCCGAAGACGCTTGAAAAGCAGCCAGCAATCGTTGCCCTAAAGAAGAAATTTGGAATTGATAAAGAGCTGATCCAAGCCTACTTCCCTCCCTATGTCTATCTCAATCACGATGTGATGAGGGAGCGAGGGCTGAAGCAGGCTGAAGCGGAACGGACCGTCGCCGCGGAACTGGAGAAGATTGACGGAGTGTGGCTGGCTGCTCCGAGCAGCGATCTTGCCAACGGCCCCGGCCCCAGCAACCCTCTCGAAGAAGCAATTCTGCGCAACTACAATCCCAAACGGTCCGGTGACATTATGTTGTAT
>Ga0210386_10000653_pt1 | contig 31954 bp, 26 predicted proteins | sample IncBWH32OmetaG_FD_160091 | JGI IMG/M metagenome (GOLD analysis project Ga0210386, IMG submission 160091) | Forest soil microbial communities from Barre Woods Harvard Forest LTER site, Petersham, Massachusetts, United States - Inc-BW-H-32-O ...
GATTTCAAACCCTAAAGCCAGCCCTGCTGATACCACTACATATACATTGACAGTTACGAATTCTACCACCGGTTGTAAGAATACAGACTCAATATTAATTATTGTAAAGCCAGTACCTGATGCTTTTATTATAGAAGGAGATTCTGCGGAGTTTTGCGAAGGGCAACCACTAACCCTCACTGCTTCAAATGGAGCCAGTTACACATGGTCGAACGGTAGTACAACGAAAACCATTCCGGTAGATTCAGGTGAGGTGTATTCTGTAGGTGTTACATATCCTAATGGATGTACAAGTTACTCAGCTCCTACTCTTGTTGTTGTTAATGCTTTACCCGTAGCCAAAGCCGGTCGTGACACATCGGTTTGTAAAGGAGACAGTGTTCTTATTGGTGCAGCTGCGATTAAAGGAATGGCATACAAATGGTCACCTTCTACAGGACTTAATTACGATACAATTGCCCAACCATTTGCCAGCCCTTCGTCCACTACTCAATACGTATTAACAGTAACTGATACACTATTGGGATGCCAGAATACAGATACAATTGTAGTTACTGTTGTACCTCAGCCAGTGGCAAATGCCGGGCCAGATAAAACAATATGTAAAGGTGATTCAACCAATATTGGATCATTGCCCGTTCTAGGGATATCGTATAGTTGGACCCCATCTGCAGGTCTGAGTTCAACTACAGAAGCTCAACCGATTGCAAGCCCTACTGTTACTACTGCGTATATTCTCACAGCTTCAAATGGCTTTTGCAGTAATACTGATACTGTTGTTGTAACTATTGTTCCTCAACCAGCTGCTAATGCAGGGGAAGGTAAAACAATTTGTAAGGGCGATAGCGCTACCATTGGTACAACGACCGTGGCCGGTATTTCTTATAGCTGGTCTCCTTCAGCAGGGCTTAATTATGATACAATTGCTCAACCAAATGCCAGCCCTTCTGTTACTACAACTTATATATTAACCGCCTCAAATGGCACATGCAGTAATAAAGATTCGGTAATTGTAACGGTAGTACCTCAACCAATAGCAAACGCTGGATCTGCCAAAACTATTTGCAGAAATGATTCTGTTGTAATTGGAACAGCATCCGTTGCCGGCACTTATTATACTTGGGTGCCTTCAACAGGGCTAAATTCATCTACACTTGCACAGCCCAATGTCAGCCCTTCTGTTACCACAACATATACATTAACAGCATCGAATGGAACTTGCAGTAATAAAGATTCAGTTATTATAACAGTTATACCTCAACCAACAGCAAACGCCGGGCCAGATAAAACTATCTGCAAGGGCGACAGCACCAACATAGGTACAAATGCTGTTGCAGGTATTTCTTATAGATGGTCTCCTTCAGCTGGGCTTAATTATGATACAATTGCTCAACCAATTGCAAGCCCTTCAATTACTACACAATATATATTAACAGTAACCAATACAGCAACCGGTTGCCATAATACAGATACGGTCATAGTTACTGTAACCCCTCAACCAACAGCTAATGCGGGACCGGATAAAACAGTATGTAAAGGTGATTCAACCAGCATAGGAGCATTGGCTATTATTGGTACATCATACAAGTGGACTCCATCTGCAGGCCTTAGCTCAACTACAGATGCTCAGCCTAATGTCAGCCCTTCCGTTACCACTACATATATTCTTACAGCCTCAAACGGTACTTGTAGCAATACCGATACAGTTGTAGTAACTGTTGTTCCAAAACCAACAGCAAATGCCGGAACAGACAAAACTATTTGCAAAGGTGATAGTGTTACCATAGGTACAACAGGTTTAGCAGGCACTTCTTATAGCTGGTCTCCTTCAGCAGGACTTAATCATGATACAATAGCTCAGCCAATTGCAAACCCGAGTGTTACCACTACTTATACATTAACTGTTTCAAATGGTACATGCACAAATAAAGACTCAGTAATTGTAACGGTAGCACCGCAACCCATAGCAAATGCAGGGGCAAATAAAACTATTTGCAAGGGCGATAGCACCATTATAGGTACAGTATCAGTTTCAGGTACTTCTTATACCTGGTCTCCTTCAACAGGACTTAATTCCACAACAATGGCTCAACCAAACGCAAGTCCGACAGTTACTACCACCTATACACTAACTGCTTCGAATGGCACTTGCAGTAATAAAGATACTGTAATAATTACCATTGTAGCTCAACCTGTGGCTAATGCCGGAACAAGTAAAACCATTTGCAAAGGCGATAGTACTATTATTGGCGCGCCAGCTGTGGCAGGCATTTCTTATAGCTGGTCTCCTTCAGCAGGCCTTAATTCCTCTACGCTGTCTCAACCAAATGTCAGCCCGTCGGCTACTACTACTTATACACTAACTGCTTCAAATGGCACTTGCAGTAATAAGGATTCTGTTGTTGTAACTGTTACACCTCAGCCTATTGCCAATGCAGGACCAGATAAAACCATATGTAACGGAAATAGCGTTACCATAGGCACGTCGGCCGTAGCCGGCACTTCTTACAGCTGGTCCCCCTCAACAGGGCTCAATTCTTCCACAATGGCTCAACCAACGGCCAATCCCTCTGTTACCACAACCTATACTCTAACTGCTTCTAATGGCACTTGTGGTAACAGTAAAGATACAGTAGTAGTAACTGTAGTGCCTCCACCTATTGCAAATGCCGGATCAAATAAAACGATTTGTATGGGTGATACTACATCTATAGGTACATCATCTTCCGCAGGAGTAACGTATAGCTGGACACCCTCTAACGGATTAAGTTCATCAACTGCTTCTAACACAGTAGCTGACCCTGCAAGTACAACTACCTATACATTAACAGCAACTAACACTGGTTGTTCAAACAAAGACAGCGTAATAGTAAAGGTAAATCCATTACCAGCGGCAAATGTTGGCGCAGAACAATCTCTTTGTGATGCGGGAACTGTAATACTCGGAGCCCCACCAGTGACAGGTGACACTTACGTATGGACTCCTTCTACAGGCTTAAATTCTACTACTATTTCAGCACCAACTGCAAATCCGAATTCAACAACTATTTACACACTGGTTGAAACTGATACTGCTACAGGTTGTACCAAGTCTAACCAGGTACAGGTTACGTCATCAGGTGGAACAGAAATTTACTCTGGTATATCACCTAACGGAGATGGCATAAATGACTGGTGGTATGTACCAATGCTTGACTGTTACCCTAATAACACGGTTGTAATTGTTAACCGTTGGGGCTGTGAAGTGTGGACAGGCACCGATTATAACAATACAACAGTAAGGTGGGATGGCAAAGACATGGCTGGCACAGATTTACCTGAAGGCACCTACTATTATATGATAAGATATAATGACACCGAAAAGCAAGGTTGGGTTTTCATAAAAAGATAAAATAATTCTAAAAAAATAAGTCATGAAAAACAAGATGATAATTACCATAAGCGGAATATTGATGACATTTAATGTTTTCGCTCAGCAAGATATTTCATTCTCGCAGTACTTTTTTAATCCCTTATATGTAAACCCGGCTTATGCTGGAAGTCGCGGAACATTTTCAGGCACGGCTGTTTACCGCGACCAATGGGTAGGTTTACAAGGAGCCCCAACTACCGGCCTGGTAGGTATTCATGATATGATACCGAACAGCAACGTTGGGCTTGGGCTACAATTTTATAGCGATAACGTTGGGCCACTCACAACATCAACTATTTCCGGAATTTTTGCCTATCACCTTCATTTAGGAGATAATATGCGGTTATCTCTTGGCATAGAAGGCTGTATGGATAATGTGAGTGTTGATTACAATAAAATAACTTTAGACAATACAGAAGATCCTTCATTCACTAATGGAATGGCATCAACATGGGTACCTGACGCGAATGCAGGAGCATACTTATACAAAGACAATTTTTTTGCAGGCTTTTCAGTAAAACACCTCATGCAACCGAATTTCGGTATGCTAAATGACTATGTAACCAATGCGGATTTTTACAGAAGCTATTACCTCACCGCTGGCTTTGTCGCTCCTTTAAGTGATAACGTAGGTATACGTCCTTCAGCATTGGCTAAGTATGTTGAAGGAGCGCCTATTGACCTAGATATTGACGCTTCTCTGATACTTTATGAAAAGTTTTATATCGGCGCCGGACTCAGAACAGATAAGAGGGAGGATGTAGCCGGAATGGATAATATATTTGTAGCAAGTATAGAATATGATGTAGCCAATCTTATCCGCATAGGTTACTCATACGACTTTTACCTCAGTAATAACGGACCATACCAGTATGGAACACATGAAATAATGCTGGGATGGGATATATACTGTACTAAAACTAAAATGACAAGCCCTAAATACTTTTAAAAAACAACTATTATGAAAACTATATATATGATTGCAATTGCCCTTATGCTGGTAATGTTTGCAAATGCGAGTACAAAACATGCCGATAGGCTGTTTGACAAATGGGAATACTATAAAGCTGCCCAGCTTTACGAAAAGGAATCTGAGAAAAATCCAACGCAATATGTCTATTACAGGCTGGGGCAATGCTACCAGAAAATGCACAGATACAATGAAGCCGTAGTTGCTTACGATAAGGTTAATTCAATGGGCACTTTTAATGATGCTTCTTTCTATCTTAATTATGGCCTTGTACTTAAATCAAACAGAAGGTACACCGAGGCCGAAACGGCTTTTGCAACGTATACCAGCATGATGCCTTCTGATAAAGCAGGTGAGTTTTACAAAAGTTCTTGCGATACTATCATTAAGGATGCCAATTATGATCTACCTATAAAAGTAGTTACGATAGGGTCTCTTAATTCTAATGCATCTGATCTATGTCCTATGTTATATAAAGGAGGCCTTGTATTCATTTCTTCCCGTAAAGTTGAAGGGCACGGGTCAAAAATATATAGCTGGGATGGTGAATATTACCTGGACATACTTTATGCGAAACAGGGTAACGGTGATACAAATTTTGTCAGCCTGACTCCATTGGGAGGGAATTTAAATAAAGAATATCATAATGGGCCGGTAACCTTTTCAAAAAATTACGATACAGTTTATTTTAACAGAGTAAGTAAAGAGTTAAAGGGTAAAGAAAAGAGAACATTAAACATCGAAAGGAATAAAATTTATTCAGCTGTTTATAAAGATGGGGCATGGACCGATCTGAAACCTTTTCCATATAATAATGATACGTTTTCAGTAGCCACACCTTGCCTGGCAAATAATGGTTCAAGAATATATTTTTCTTCGGATATGCCTGGTGGTTATGGAGGCGATGATCTTTATTACTGCGACAAAACCCCTGATGGAAGTTGGGGCAGGCCAGTAAATATGGGGCCTCAAATCAATACTTTCGGAGATGAAAAGTTTCCTTCCATAGATTCAGCAGGGAATCTTTATTTCTCTTCTAATGGATATAAGGGATTCGGAGGAATGGATATTTGCGTTTCAAAAAATGTAAACGGTACTTTCTCACAGGCGTCGGTATTAAAAGAACCATTTAATTCCGCTGGTGATGATTACGGTATAACCTTTATCAGAAATGGAAAAACGGGTTATTTCTCATCTAACAGAAATGGCGGAAAAGGGGATGAAGACATCTATTACTTTAATATGAATAAAGATAGCCTGCCTTGTGATGTTTCAACATCGGACTATGTCATTGGTTTTAAATGCCCACCTAAAGAAGTAGTAATGGATACGGTCCATAAAGATTCAGTATATCATTTTGCAGAAGCACCTAATAGGTTCACTGAGGAAAAAGAAATGACACGAATTCATTTCGACTTTGATAAGTATACTATCAGGACCGACGCAGCGGAAATACTTGACAGTGTTGTGTCTGTTATGAACAAATATCCTGACTTGGTAATTAGTGTAAATGGCTATTGTGATAGCAGGGGTAGTTATGCATATAACCAGGTTTTGTCTGACCACAGATCAGATGCGGCGGTTAATTACTTAGCGTCTAAAGGTATTAGCAAAGACAGAATGAAGCCTAAAGGTTATGGCAAGACTGCTTATTTGAATAGGTGTACTGATGGAGTGGTATGTTCGGATTTTGAGCATGCCGAAAATAGAAGGGTAGAGATATTATATACACCAGAAAAAGGTATGACTTCAGTTGTAAAGGAGCATAGGCCTTAATCAAATGCAACCGGAGAATTTTTAGATGATAGTCCTTCTAATATTATATGTATCGGGTTAGCACAATATGGAGTTACGTAGCAATTATATAAAAACATCCCAATGTCAAATTTTGAAAAAATAGAAAGCATCTCAGAGGGGTTGAAAAAATATGTAAACACCAACTACGAGTTAAGTAAGCTTGAGGTTATAGAACCTGTTGCAGTAATTGGGGCAAGCTTATTTGCCACTTTCATTATAGGGTTAGTATTGGTTTTGTTTTTATTTTTTTTAAGTATTACCATTGCACTTTACATTTCATATAAAACCGGAAACACTTACATCGGTTTTGCAGTTGTCAGCGGCTTTTATTTTTTGCTTGGTTGTATTCTGCTACTTGTCAAGAAAAAAAATATTGAACACCCTATCCGCGATAAAATTGTGTGGAAAATATTTACTAAAACAAGAGCATAACATTGCGGAACATGGAAGAAGTTGAGATACTTAATCATGCAGACTTGGTTTCGCGTATAATACAATTGAAAGCTGATAAGTTGCAGCAGGAAGAAGAGTTGAAAAAAATGTTAAAGGAATTCACTGGTAATCTTAGCCCTGCTTCTATACTGAAAGAAACACTACATGAATTATTTGAAAATACGGAAGCACAGAATGATATAACAAAGGCTGGCATTGATATTGGGGCAAATGTTCTGACAAGTTGGATAGGTAGTAAGCAAAGTAGTATTAAGGGGCTTATCAGCGCTGTAATAATAGGGATGATCTCTAGGAAAGTAATAAGTAATAATTCCTCAAAAATAGTATCAGGGGTGGGGAAGTTGTTGCAATGGGGATATGAAAAAGTGCACAACAAGCAATAAAAATAAAAACAAGTAAAACAATGAACACACAAATTTTTAAATTAACTATTGTTGCCGGTGTTTTAACCCTGGGAATAGTGCGTTGTACCAATTCTGCCGAACAAAAAGCTAATAGAGAAAAAGCAATAAGAGATAGCGCCATGGCAGCGCAAGCTTATCAGGATTCTATAAATGACTATATTTTATTCAGGAAAGAATCTGAAGAAAGGCTGCAAGCAAATAACCAGAGAATTGCCGATCTAAAGGAAGACATGAAAAAGGAAAGAGAAGATCTAAGAGTTAAGTATGATAAAGAGATTAATAAACTTGATCAGGATAATGAAGAGTTAAGTGTTAAATTACACCAATACAAAAGGCAAAGCAAAAATGAATGGGAAACATTTAAGCATGACTTTAATAGGGATATGGATTCGCTTGGTAAGTCAATATCCAGGATTGCAGAAAGGAACATGAACAAAAGTTAGTATTACAAGTCGAGTTTTGTATAAACCCTGCAGTAAATACTGTAGGGTTTTATTTTTTATAAGGTTCCTCTTCTAATAAATAGAAATGAATCTATTTTGAGACGGAAGATATGTACGCAACTAAACTTCAGTTGCTCAAATGTAGAATACATGCTATATTTAGTGGTAAGAACAAAAGCCCCAATCTTACGGGATTGGGGCTTTTTGTAGAAGAGAACGACAAACCTATTGATTTGGTCCTTCTTATTGGGTCAATTCATAACAGTTAAACTCACAACAAGAGATATTATCTCCTCTTTATTTGTTTTCCTGGCATGCCATTTGCAAAGAAGAAATAGCCTTTTGAGCATCCCTAATTGCATCCGCCTTATGGCCGCCAAAATCATCCGGAGATTTCTGCATATAATCAATAGCATCCTGCAAATCGGTAATTGCTTTTTTAATTCGCGGGTGCTTTTCAGTCTTCACAATATGCTCATTGTTTAATTTTGGGCTGGCTGTTACGACAAATGTTGTGCCAATTACGCCTGCTATCAGCGCCACACCGGTAAATGTTGAAATAAGATTCTTTTTCATGTTAATTGTTTTATTATTGATATCGCCAAAATTATACAGGCAGCATACCTTAATAAATGTTTTTCGTCAAGCTTGTATTTTCGATACTTGAAGTAAAAATTATAATAGACGGAGCTCTTCGAATGAAAGCCAAAAAACATACCGGAACGTATCTTCATGATTCTTGGTGGAAAGACTAGCCATACTTCCTATGGCTTTACTTCAGATATTCAGTATCAACACATTATTGCAGGTCCCTGCTTCAAAGGTGACTATTTAAAATGATGGAGATTTATACTTCTCATTTCACCGAAACGAAAGCGAGCCAAAAGTGAAGTAAGTGGTTCAAAATGAACAAAAATGAACTATTTCGTTAAATTAAGAAGCCCCAAACCCATTGTATTCTATAATGGGTATTCGTTTCTGAGACTTCTTTTAGTGATCCCGATGGGACTCGAACCCATGACCCTAACATTAAAAGTGTTATGCTCTACCAACTGAGCTACGGAATCAGAACATTTCCCTTAAAAGGTGCGCAAAGATAACAGCATTTTATAAATAGCCACGCTTTATTTAAAAAGTTTTTTGCAGTAAGGCTATTATTTGCAAATCCTAGGTAAAAAGCCTAAAATATTTTACGATATGTTATAAATTTTTTATAAGGCACTACCTGGAGTAAAGCAACAAGTATATGGATCATCTTTTCATTGAAACTACCTATCCAGCTTATCAATAAACTATCGTATTTTTTAGCGGGTTGTATTATTTTACCTAATTCATTGAAAATGGCAGCCTCTATACCCTTCCCCTGAAATTCAGGCACAATACCAAATACGATTCCGGTAAACATGTCAAATCCCTTTGTCTTTTGAAACCAGAGGAACCTTAATTTCCCCCAAAAATTCAAATTACCATGAACATATTTAAATACCTGATTCAATTCAGGTATTGCAATAAAAACACCAATGGGAACATCTTTATGGTAGGCAAACCAGCACAGTTCTTCATCGAGCACGGGTTTTAGTTTACGCATAATAGTTTGTGCCCTTTCGCTGCTCATTTCTTCAAAATCGGTTCGCTCGGCCTTCCAGGCTTTATTGTAAATAACTCTGAAATCTTCAGCATACTTGTTGGCGTTACTTACTTTCATATGCTCCATCCTGTAATTTGTGTCTCTCATTACCCTATCTGCAAGGCCCACAAGCCTTGGATGGGGGACATCCTGAACCTTACGGAAATACACTATTTGCTCATAGTTATTTACAAAGCCATAGTCTTCATAATATTGCTTGTAATATGCCGGCTGGTGGTTCATTGTATAAATAGCCGGCTTATCCCTTCCTTCTGATAATAACCCCCAGAATTTATCCTTTTCACCAAAGTTGATCGGGCCGTCCATTGCCTTCATCCCCCTCTTTACAAGCCATTCCTTGCAAGCATCGAACAACTTAATAGCAGCTTCCTTATTCTCAATACATTCAAAAAAACCCATTCCACCGGTAGGCTGTTCAAATGTATGTGCCGTTCTTTCATTTATAAAAGCCGCTACCCTCCCAATTGCCTTGTCTTTATCATAAAGTACCCACCTAACACAATCTCCATGGGTAAAGTAAGGATTCTCCTTTCTGCTAAACACCTCCTCGATCTCTTGTGTAATATGAGGTATCCAATTAGGGTCGTTTTTATAAATTGAAAATGGTAAGTCAGTAAAATCCTTAATTGCCTTACTATCTTTTACCTCCACTAATTCCATACGCCGTTAATCTTTAAGAATGACTGATTCTTTGCCTTTTGCCTCTAAATCAACCGTAATATGTTCCTGTAAAGTAGTGGCTATTGAAATACCTGAATAATCAGACTTTATCGGAAATAAAGAATGGTTTCTGTCCACCATTACGGCAATTCGTATACATTTTACGGGAAACTGGAGGAATATTTTCATACTGTACGATAATATTTTGCCCGTATTCAGTACATCATCTACTAATATTATTGTTTTTTTCGAAAAATCTTCCTTCTTATCTATTGAAACAGCAGTTTGGCCTGAAGGGGCCTTCTTGTCAATAGTAATTTTTACTAAAGTGGTTTTAAGTGGTGATATTTTTTTTAGAACCAAAGCTATTTTTTGAGCTAAGGCATACCCACCTGGAACAACACCAGCCAATACTATCTCCTTTTCCTCAGCATGCTCCTCATAAATCTCATATGCAATGCGAACTACCTTCTTTTCAATCTGTTTTGCACTCAATATTAATGTTTGCATATATCTAAATTTCCTCAAATGTAAAAAAGACTACTGAAATAGTAATTACTTATTCATACTATTAAGGTGCTTCAAAAACATTAACTTTGTATAAAAGCCTTACAATTGGGTGCATCTATAAAAGCCATAAGTTGTTATTTGCCTGAAAAAATTCTGGATAACGACGAACTCTCAAAAATATTTCCTGAATATTCTTCAGAAATAATATTCAAAAGGAGTGGCATATTGGAAAGGCATGTAGCCGCCCCTAACGAAATTCCTTTCGACCTGGCTATAAAGACCGCCGAGAAATTCTTCTCTGAACATAATATTGCAAGGAAAGACATCGACTTTCTTATTTTTTGTTCGCTGATACGGGAAAGACAAGCTCCTACAACTGCTTGTTTATTACAAAACAAGCTTGGCCTTTCAACTAATATTGGGGCAATTGATGTTCCCATGGGATGCTCAGGCTACATTTACTCATTGGCACTTGCTAAATCACTTATATATGGTGGAATAGCCAAAAACATATTGATATTGGCTGGTGATACAACTACTAAATTCTTACATCCTGAAGATCACACTTTAAGGTTCCTGATAGGTGACGGTATGACAGCAACTTCGGTTCAATATACCAGTGAGGAAAACATAAATTCTTTTGTATTGGGTAACGACGGAGCAGGGGCCGAAAGCCTTATTATAAAAGGCTCAAATCCAAGGGAAACTATAACTCCAGAAAAAGATATTGAAACCACGGCAATGCCTTATGGTAAATTAATAATGGATAATGCCGATGTCTTATCTTTTGCTTTGAAAGTGGTACCGCAAATGGTTAATGAATTGTTGCAAAAGGAGCACTTAGCAATGAAAGACATTGATCTTTTCATCTTTCACCAGGCCAGCCGGCTTGTACTGGAAACACTATGTAAAAAAATGAATATTGCTGAAGAAAAATTCTTTGTTAATATTCAACACCTTGGCAATACCTCCTCAGCTACAATACCTATTGCAATTGCCGATGCAATTACTGCCGAAAGAGCGAAGAAAGGTGATAAAATAGTTATTGCCGGTTTTGGCATTGGTCTTTCATGGGGTTCAACAATTATAACCTTATAAAGCTAAGTTGCTCATTTTTACTCTAAATAGGTTACATTTGCTACTACATACTACCAAATAAAATATAAATATGCGTGAATTCATTCAAAAGCTTGAAGCCGAGTTTGAAGATATTCCTAAAGGTACCCTTACTCCTTCAACAAAACTGAAAGATATTGAAGGCTGGGGCTCAATGCATGCACTTATAGTTTTAGCACTTGCCGATACGGAGTATAATGTTGCATTAAAAGGCGAGGAATTAAAGAAAGCTGAATCAATTCAGGATCTTTTTGATTTGATACAGCAAAAAAAGGCTTCTAAATAAACGGGGATATATAAATGGCTTTTTTCAGTATCGAAAATATTCGCTTAAAAGGTATTGCATGCGCTGTTCCCAAGCAGGAAACTTCAAACTGGGATTATGATTTTATTACTGAACAGGAAAGAAAACTACTTATAAAAACCACAGGGGTAGAAAAAAGAAGAGTGGTTAGCGAAAGTGGTTTAACCACTGCTGATCTGGGAATGGCTGCTGCTGAAAAACTACTGAAAGAGACCAATACAAATAAAGAAGAAATCGACATTTTGGTATTCGTGTCTCAAACCCCTGACTATTTTCTGCCGGCGAGTAGTGTAATATTACAAAACAAGTTAGGCCTTTCTAAAAATTGCATGGCGTTCGATATTAATCTTGGTTGTTCGGGATTTGTATACGGGCTTTCTGCAATAGGTTCAATAATGAACACTGCCAAATTTAAAAAAGGGCTGTTAATTGCCGGTGATATTTCATCAAAAGCCGCAGAGCGAGAAGACAAGAGTGTGTATCCATTATTTGGCGACGGAGCATCGGCAACCCTACTTGAATATGACGCTACTACTGAAAAAATGACAATCAGTCTTCAAAGCGATGGGGCAGGATATGAAGCCATTATTGTGCGTGATGGTGGAATGAGAAAACCAATGACAAAGGAATCATTTAATATAAAAGAGATTGCTCCCGGTATTTCAAGAGCCCCCCGTAATCTTGAACTTAATGGAATGGACGTGTTTAACTTTTCAGTAACTGAAGTACCGCTCAATGTAGAAGATTTTTTTAAACGAACAAATACAACAGCTCAGTCTTACGATTATTTTGTAATGCATCAGGCTAATTTACTAATGAATGAAACGGTACGAAAGAAGTTGGGGTTTCCGGCGGAAAAAGTTCCCTATTCGTTAACTAAATTTGGTAATACAAGCTCTGCTTCCATTCCCCTTACAATCGTATCCGAGCTGAGAGATAAAGTATCCAGGCCACTTTCAATGCTTTTATGCGGATTCGGAGTTGGCCTGTCATGGGCTACCGCTTCTATAAAGACAAATAACTTAATCTGCCCGGAAATAATTGAACTATAATGAGTAGCCCCTTCCATCTTACAAATAAAACCATACTTGTTACAGGGGCTTCTTCCGGAATAGGGAAACAGGTAGCAATTACCTGCAGTGAAATGGGCGCAAAGGTTTGCATAACTGGTAGAGATAAAACCAGGCTTACTGAAACATTTAACTTATTAAAAGGGTCCGGACATTTTCAAGCAACATGCGACCTTGTAAACGAAGATGAACGCAATACATTCATAGAAAAGCTCCCTGCTCTTGATGGCTTTGTTCATTGTGTTGGAATTGTAATGCCTATGCCTGTTAAGTTTATAGAAGGTAAGCACATCAGGGCTTTAATGGAAGTAAACTTCGACTCTGCGGTTTTATCAGTTACACGTTTATTGAAATCAAAAAAACTTAACAAGAATTGCTCTATTGTGTTCATATCCTCTATTGCAGCACACTTTCCTTATATCGGGGGTGCGCTTTATAATTCATCAAAGGCAGCTATTGAGGCATATAGCAGAAACATTGCCCAGGAAATGAGTGGCATGGGGCTGAGATCTAACTGCATTGTACCGGCTATGGTTGACACACCCATTTACGAGGAAACACTAAAGGGAATTCAGTTAACTCACGAACAGTACTCTGCTAAATACCCATTGGGGATTGGGAAACCTGAAGATATTGCAAATGCTGCAGTTTTTTTACTTTCACCCGCTTCAAAATGGGTAACAGGAACGAATCTTTTGATTGACGGCGGATATGCATTAACTGTAATTTAAACCGGATGAGAAAGGAAGTAAGTAAAGTATCAATAGTTGTTCCGGTATACAATTCATCGAAGGTATTATATGAATTACAAAAGCAAGTTGAAGAAGCATTTACTGAGTTAAAGCTTACCTATCAGCTGGTTTTTGTCGATGACTATTCTTATGATGATAGCTGGTCAATTATAAAAGACCTTAAAGGTAAATTTCCTGATAAAGTTATTGCTGTCAGGCTGGCAAAGAACTTTGGCCAGCATAATGCAATATTTTGTGGTTTACGCTATTGTTCAGGCGACGTTATAGTAACTATGGATGATGATCTTCAAAATCCCCCATCGGAAATCAAAAAACTGCTGGAATCCTATACAAATTCAGAGGCTGAAATGGTTTATGGTATTTCTTCAAATTATAAAAGACCATTGATCAGGAAAGCCACCAGTAGGGGATTCAAAACTGCAACAAAATTATTTTCAAAATCTACCGCAGAAGGTTCATCATTTCGTTTATTAGATAAAAAGCTAGTTAAAAAAATAATTACCCATAAACAGTACTTTGTATTTGTAGATGAATTGATTTCATGGTATTCATCAAACATCGAATTTGTGAATGTTAAACATGAACATTCTCATTTAAAACATTCGCGATATACCGGTTCTAAGCTGCTAAATCTGGTTTACGGCCTCACACTGGGGTATAATGCTGCTCCTTTAAGATTTATTACATGGCTGGGGCTGTTATCTTCATTTTTCTCATTTGTTCTGGCACTTTATTTCCTATACAGAAAATTCTTCCATCATGTAAGACTTGGGTATACAAGCATTATTGTGAGTGTAACCCTTTCCGCGGGAATCATTCTTTTAAGTATTGGTATTATTGGAGAGCATCTTAGGAGGATGTACAACATCCTCAATGAGCAGCCACAGTTTTCTGTTTCCGAAGTAATTGAATAATCATACGGTATGATATTCCGCAAATACGGTATTACCATTACGCGACTTAAAGAAAGGGATATTGAGCTTGTGCGGCAAATGCGTAATTCGCCCGAAATACAAAGCAAAATGTATTACAGGGAATATATTACTCCTGAAATGCAGCAAAAATGGTTCCGGTCTATCAACAATAAATACAATGGCTATTTTATCATAGAATATAATGGGCAAAAAATAGGGCTTATTCATGGTAAGGATAATGATTTTGAAAAAAGGATATCGGAAGGAGGAATATTTATATGGGATAAAGGGTATATACATACAATTGTACCCGCACTTGCATCCATTATACTTGCCGATTACACATTTTTAGTTACTCATTACAAAGCAACTTATGGGAAAGTATTAGCAGATAATAACAATACCCTGAAGTATAATAAACTAATGGGCTATGTGCCTTGTGAGCCATTAAACAATGACAAAGGGGTACAATGGATGATACTTACCAAAGAGAGCTATTTTGCTAAGATGAAGCTACTGCGTAAGGGCATAAAAGCCATTACGGGTGATGGAGAACCCACTGTTGCCACTGATATTGATTATTCTGACGATTCACCTGAAGATTTTGAACTGCTTTATTCGGGTTTGCCGGCCGATATTCAAAAACATGTGGATGACTGGAGGGCTTTGCATAGAAAATAAGGCTTGTTTCTCATCCTATTCCTGCATTAATTACCAAAGGAAATGTTATTTTTGCATATATCTATAATGCGATAATATGTCATCTGCAATGACCGCTAAAGAAGAGTCAATAGGTTCGGTACCTGTACATACTGTTTTGAAAGCCTTTGAGCTTATGTGTACCGCCAAATCAATGACTGAATTATTTGAAAAAAATGCAGCCGTTACCAGCAAATATGTTCACGCCACTTCAAGAGGGCATGAGGCTATTCAAATAGCACTGGGACTTCAACTAAAACCACAGGACTACCTTAGTGCATATTACCGTGATGATAGTATTCTTCTTTCAATAGGAATGACTCCCTATGAGCTCATGCTGCAATTACTGGCTAAAGCTGATGACCCATTTTCAGGTGGAAGAACTTATTATTCACACCCAAGTTTGAAGCGTGACAATATGCCTAAAATACCTCACCAGTCTTCGGCCACAGGTATGCAGGCTATTCCATCAACAGGAGTGGCAATGGGCTTACAATATTTAGAAAAACAGGGTTTAGCAGCAACATACAGTGATGGAAAACCAATTATGGTTTGTTCATTGGGTGATGGTTCGGTAACCGAAGGTGAAGTTTCAGAAGCATTACAGATGGCAGTGTTGAAAAAACTGCCTATACTTTATTTAGTTCAGGATAATGAATGGGATATTTCAGCTACAGCAAAGGAAACCCGTGCAATGGACGCTGTTGAATATGCCAAAGGATTTAAAGGGCTTGAAACCCGCAGTATAGATGGCACTGATTTTATGCGCAGCTATCAAACCCTGAACGAGGTTATACATACCATACGTGAAGAAAGAAGGCCATTCCTTATACATGCAAGAGTCCCTTTATTGAATCACCATACTTCAGGCGTTCGTAAAGAATGGTACCGTGGTGACCTCGAAGAGGCTGCAAAACGCGACCCATTTCCACGCCTCAGAAGCCAATTGATCATTTCCGGATTCAATGGAGATAAACTAAATGCCATTGAGAAGAAAGCAAGTGACTTAGTTAGTGCAGACTATGATAAAGCCTTAAAAGCGGCCGATCCTAAGCCGGAAGATGCTTTCAAACATGCATATGCCCCTACCCCAATTACGGAGGAAAAAGGTGTAAGAGAACCAAAGGGAAAAGACAAAACCGTAATGGTTGATTGTGCTTTATTTGCCATACAGGAATTAATGGAAAAGCACCCTGAATGTCTCTTCTATGGGCAAGATGTGGGTGGACGCTTAGGCGGGGTTTTCCGTGAGGCTGCAACCTTGGCGCAAAAATTCGGCGATAACAGAGTGTTTAATACCCCTATTCAGGAAGCATTTATTATTGGTAGTACGGTAGGTATGTCGGCTACAGGTTGCAAACCAATTGTAGAAATTCAGTTTGCTGATTATATATGGCCTGGCTTAAACCAGTTATTTACTGAAGTTAGCCGTTCATGTTATTTATCAAATGGTAAGTGGCCTGTAAGTTGCATTATACGTATACCTATTGGGGCATATGGCAGCGGAGGACCTTATCACTCTTCAAGTATTGAATCTGTATTAACAAATATCCGCGGTATAAAAATTGCATACCCGAGCACAGGAGCTGATCTGAAAGGCTTATTGAAAGCAGCGTACTATGACCCTAACCCGGTTATTATGCTGGAACATAAAGGGTTGTATTGGTCAAAGATAAAAGGCACTGAAGATGCCAAGACCGTTGAGCCGGATGCTGACTATATTATCCCCTTTGGTAAGGGAAGAATTGTTCAAGAGGTCGCACCTCAGAAAGAGGCGACATTATCGGTGATTGCTTACGGTATGGGAGTATATTGGGCAAAGAATGCAGCCAAAAAATTCCCCGGAAAGATTGAGATCATTGACCTGCGTACACTGTTCCCGCTCGATGAAGAATTGATATTCTCATCTGTTAAAAAACATAGCCGTTGCTTGGTTATTACTGAAGAGCCTGTGAATAATACATTTGCACAATCTGTTGCATCGCGCATACAACAAAATTGTTTCGAATCGCTAGATGCTCCCGTTACAGTTATCGGTGCAGAGAACCTTCCAGCAGTTCCATTAAATTCAGTACTTGAGCAAACGGTACTCCCTAATGCCGATAAGGTTGCAGAGGCTATTGAAAAATTACTTGCATACTAATATTTATTTATGATGAACATTTTTTCAAAAAGCAAATGGGTTTTTGGCTCTCTAATTTGCCTGGTTGTATTTATTGCCCTCTCGAATACATCTTGCAAACAGAGCAATAATTATGCAAAACAAACTGCCACGTTAGACAGTCTGAATAAAGCAGTACATGCCGCAGATTCGGTCCTGTCTATGGTTGATACGGTAAGAATAAAGAAATGTACTGACCATATTACCATAGCCCTTGAACTTATTAAGATGGCTCACAAAGACAGCATGAGTAAAACCTCGGCAGAGATATTCAGAAACTATAGCTCTGTTCGTTGGGAGCTTTTGACATTTAGCGGAAGACGCAGTTTTATGTTAATAGAAATGCATAAGTCAATGGATCAGCTTACTCACCTGAGTCATGACCTTAAGAACAATCTCATCATGGCAGACAGCGTTCCGATATATTACAACCAGGAAGTAAAACGAGCCAGCCTGCTTATAGAAAGTGAACAAATGGGAATGGCTAAGTTAAATTCACAATTGCCATTGTATAACCTTATTGTACCACAGGCAGACTCGCTTATATCTCTTATTAAGAATCATAAAGACATTTAGGTCTTAGAATAAACATTCATGAAAAGGTTGCTGTTGGCATTTGCATTTTTACTCGGACTTGCCAGCCATAGTTTTGCGCAAAACGGCACCGATGAAGAACTTGCCCAACAATATTATATTGATAAGCAATATGATAAAGCGGTAGTATATTATGAAAAGATCTACGCCAAGCGGCCCTCGAACTATGTCTATCATAATTACTTGGATTGCCTGTTGCAGACCAAAGATTATAAAACAGCTGAAAAGACCATAAAGAAACAAATGCATCAGGACCCAGGCAATCTCAGCCTTTGGCTTGATATGGGTAATGCGTATACGCTTTCAGGCGACGACAAATCAGCAAATGACTCATATGAAAAAGCCATTAAAAGCCTGACTGCGGACCAAAGCCAGGTACTTGCCCTTGGTCAGTCTTTTATTGATATCAAGAAATATGATTATGCCCTGGAAACATATAAAAAAGGAAAAGATCTACTTAAAGGCCAATACCCTTTTCTGTTTGAAACAGCCGCTGTATACAGGTTAATGGGTAATACAGAAGCCATGGTTGATACCTACCTTGACGCACTTGTAATATCAGAAGGTTTTATACAAAGTGTACAGGATGCATTACAGATAAGCGTCGGAGAGAATGCAGATGTGGCACAAAACAACGTCATTCGAAAAGAGCTTTTAAAATACATTCAAAAGTATAGTGACAATGATATATTCACTGAGTTGCTTATATGGATGCTTATGCAGCAGAAGAATTACCAGGATGCATTGGTACAGGTAAAAGCACTTGACAAACGTAGGCATGAAGGTGGTGTAAGACTAATGCAACTTGCCAGTACATGTCTTAATAATGAAGCCTATGACCCTGCTATACAAGCATACCAATATGTTATTGATATGGGCGCTAAAAATGACAATTACACCCAGGCAAAAGAAGAACAACTAAAAGCCATTTACCAGAAGCTGCTTGCCACTGGTAACTATAGTCATGAACAATTGATTGGAATACAAACTAAATTCCGCCAGGGACTTGATGAGCTTACACGCTACGCTGCCACTGTTCCGCTTATGACCGACCTTGCTCACCTTGATGCATTTTATTTACATAATGATTCAGAAGCAGTTACATTAATGAATGAAGCCATTGATTTCCCCGGTTTGCCTTCTGTAACACGTGCACGTTGCCAGATGGAGTTGGCCGATATACTTTTGGCTTCAGGAAAAATATGGTCTGCATCGCTCGTATATTCCCAGGTTGAAGCTGCTCTTAAACATGAGCCACTTGGAGATGAGGCCAAATTAAAGAATGTAACTATTTATTATTATACCGGTAACTTTAAATGGGCAAAGTCTGAACTGGATATATTAAAAGGCGCCACCAGCAAGCTTACTGCCAACGATGCCATGTCGTTATCGTTACTGATTGCAGATAATACCGATGACAGTGCCCATATGCAACCTATTATATTGTTTGCCCACGCTCAGTTGCTCGATTTCCAGAACTACGAGGATAGTGTGCAGATATTGCTTGATTCTGTTTACAGAATGAGTAATACACGCACTTTGAAAGAAGAGATATTGATGATGCGCGGACAGATGGCGGAGAAAAAGAATGACACTGCCGCAGCCATGCAATACTATACAGAAGAAGTTAAAGAATACCCCGATGGTATGTTACCCGATAAAGCCCTTTATAATATGGCTAAACTGGAAGACAGGAAATATAACAAGCCTGACAAAGCCGCAGAATACTATAAGCAGATAATCCTCAATTACCCCGGAAGCCTTTATATAGAAGAGATACGCGAAAGGTACAGGCACCTTTCCAAAGACGATGCTCCTCCGGTAAACTGATCTTATTCCTATGATTTAGGCAGGTTCTCTTTTCCAATATTGCTGTGAAAGCGGCTATAGGAGAAGAAAATGATCAAGCCAAATATCATCCAGCCAAATGCAGTTAATAAGGTAGTTGAATCAAGTGTTGCAATCATAGCGCCACAAACCAGTATCCCTAAAATCGGCACCAGCGGAACCATAGGTGTTCTGAATGGGCGAGCCCTGTCCGGATCAGCCTTACGCATAATAATGATTCCAAGACAAACCAGCACGAATGCCAGCAAGGTACCTATAGATGTAAGATCACCCGCTACACTACCAGGGATAAATGCGCCAAAGAAACCCACGAACAAGAACAAGATCATATTCGATTTATAAGGAGTTCTGAATTTAGGATGAAGATCAGAGAATACCTTAGGAAGAAGTCCATCGTTTGACATAGAATAGAACACGCGTGATTGACCCATTAACATAACAAGTATAACCGATGAAAAACCTGCCAGAATAGCAACAGATACCAATGTACCAAGCCATGCATAACCTGTCATATAATGCTGAATGGCATATGTAACAGAAGCCTCTTTACCAGCTTTTAAGAAGTCGGTATACGGAGCAACTCCTGTTAATACATGAGAGAACAATATATACAACACTGTACAAACCGCCAGTGAACCAAGGATACCAATAGGCATATCGCGCTTAGGGTTTTTGGTTTCCTGGGCCGCTGTAGATACAGCATCAAAGCCAATGAAAGCAAAGAATACTACGGCAGCACCTCTTAATACACCCAGCCAGCCATGGTTCACAGCCGGAGCATAGCTGTATGTTTTACCATTACCAAGGTCCACCGGGGGAGCGTTATCAGGAATAAGGTAAGGAGTATGGTTAGCCGATTTCATAAAGCCCCAGCCAATTGCAATGAAAATAAGTACAATAGCAACTTTTACAAATACTATAATAGCATTAACGCTTGCAGATTCCTGTGTTCCTTTAATTAGAAGAAGTGTAAGCACCAATAATATAAATAATGCAGGAAGGTTTATGAGCCCGTGTTCACCCGCAGCTGACATTTCAAATGGAGAATGGCACAGATTATATGGTATTGCACCGCCTAATAGTTTATTCAGATATTCGCTCCATGCAATAGATACGGTAGCAGCCCCCAGTGCGTATTCCAGCACAAGTGCCCACCCAATTATCCATGCCACTAATTCGCCCATGGTAGTATATGCATATGTGTATGCACTACCTGCAATAGGGATCATAGAAGCAAACTCAGCATAACAAAGCCCTGCAAAAAGGCAACCTAATGCCGCCACAACAAATGAAAGGGTTACCGCATTTCCGGCATGTTCGCCTGCTGCTGCTGCTGTACGCACAAACAAGCCGGCACCAATAATAGCACCTATACCAAGGGCGATCAGAGACCAAGCAGTTAAGCTCTTTTTCAATCCATGTTCAGAATTGTCGGCATCAGCTAAAAGCTTTGTAATGGACTTTTTTCTCCAAAGTGACATAGGCTAAAAGTTTAGGTTATTTGCCATAAAGATATATAAGTTTTGATATGTAGGCAATTGAGAGCGCAAAAAAGCCTATACGTCTCATTCCCAACAAAAATACATGGTGTATCAATTGATATTTCCTTACAATTATTATCTTTACATACTATGCTCAAAGCTGCCAAACACAGAGCACTGTTTTTAGTGCTATTGATATCACTCATCGCGGGAAAGCTTACAGCCCAGGAAAAGATTACTTTTATAGGAGCTGACAGGCTGATCATCACGGCTGATCTATATAAGGTTAACGATACATTGCCGTATATGATACTTTGCCACGACCTGAAATCGAGCCGGGGTGAATTTAATGACCTTGCCAAACGATTTAATAAGCTGGGATACAACTGCTTAGCTATAGACATGCGGGTTGGTGGTAAAAAAAATGGTGTTGATAATGAAACTATGTCACTTGCACAGGCAAAGCATATAACAACCAAACTGCTCGACTGCAAAATTGATATTGCTTCTGCTATAAACTATGCCTACGACAAGAACCATAAAAAAGTAGTGTTGGTTGGCGGAGGCTTCTCTGCATCATTAGTTTTATACACCGGCTGTATTAATCCAAAAGTATCCTGCGTGTTTGCATTTAGCCCGAGCGATTATTTTGGAGGAATATTAGATACAAAAGAAGCATTCCCGAAATGCCTGATACCTGTTTTTGTTGCTTCTTCCCGTTCTGAAGCTCCGGCAGTTAAAAAGTATGTAGCTGATATTCCTTCATCTAAGGTTACACTTTTTGCTCCATCAACTGATGGTGCTCACGGTACTGATGCACTTCTTAATTCCAATCCCGACCACTCTGACTATTGGCTTACGATATTAATGTACGCTCGCCAGATACAAGGAGGTAAATAAGTTTTTATTTTTTAAGCTTCGGGTTTTTTTTATGGCGGTTCTTATCGCGTTTTCCTTTTTTCTCAATATTCTTTACAAATGCTTTTTGCAGGTCAACGCCCGTTTGGTTCGATATGCATATCAGCACGAACAATACATCTGCCAATTCCTCAGCAAGGTCTTTCCCTTTATCCGATTTTTTGAATGATTGCTCTCCGTATGTTCTGGCAATAATGCGGGCCACCTCCCCTACTTCTTCGGTAAGCATGGCCATATTGGTTAATACATTAAAATAACGCACACCTTCTTTATTTATCCAATCATCAACAAATTTTTGCGCTTCTTTTATATCCATTTTACTGTTTGTTTTTACTATCAATTATAATCGTTACAGGGCCATCATTTACCAGGCTCACTTCCATGTGTGCACCAAATTCTCCGGTAGCAATTGGCTTACCTAATTCTTTTTCGAGCATGCTTACAAATACATTGAACAGGGGTAATGCTTTTTCCGGCCGGGCAGCTAGTATATACGATGGACGATTTCCTTTTTGTGTGCTGGCATGTAACGTAAACTGGCTTACCACCAGCATCCCTCCGTTCACATCTTTTACCGAAAGGTTCATCTTATCCTGCTCATCACTGAAAATACGCAGGTTGGCAATTTTTCCGCTCAACCAAGCTGCATCTTCCTCACTATCGGCTTCTTCAATTCCGGCAAGTATAAGCAAACCCTTATCGCATGAGCCTTTTACAGTGCCATCTACTTTTACTTCCGCCTTACTTACTCTTTGAATTACAACGCGCATTAAGAGTTATGAATGATAAGTTATGAATTATGAATGGTGACTAAATTACTTGTTTTAGAATTCCCTTGAACTTAATTATTCGATGTTCTTTAAAAAAGCGACAACTGTTCGTGGCCTTTGCGCTTAAAGTTACTTACATCAAATTCAATTTTAGGTGGGGTACCCATGTATCGCTTAACCGATATTTTAAATAATTGTCGTATCGACTCTGCCACATTTCCCTCACCACGCATACGTGTTCCCCAGCGGGAATCATTTACCTTGCCACCATGGCAATCTTCTATCTGGTGCCAAACCTTATCGGCACGGTCAGGGTAATTCTTATTCAACCAATCCCTGAATATCTCCGCAATTTGTCCGTTGAGCCGTACTATTGTATGCCCTGCTCGCTGAGCGCCGTTTTCTGCAGCTGCCTGTATAACCTTTGGCACATCGTAACTGGTAAGGCTTGGAATTATAGGCGCCACCATTACCCCACAAGGTATTCCCTTTGCTGAAAGTTGTTTTAATACATTCAACCTGTTCCTATACGTAACTGTTCGGGGCTCCAGTTTCTGTCTTAGTTCCTCATCAAGTGCTGTAATAGTTACCATAACATGCACCAAATTCAGTTTTGCCATTTCCTGCAAAATATCCAGGTCGCGCAATATCACTGCATTCTTGGTTATCATGCTGACTGGGTTCCGGTATTTTAAACACACTTCCAACATGCTTCTGGTGATCTTCATTTTGCGTTCAATGGGTTGGTAGCAATCTGTATTGCCCGAAAACATAATTGGCTCAGGTTCCCATTTCGGTTTCTGAAACAGTTCTTCCAGTAATTGCGGTGCATTTTTCTTTATCAGTATTTTTTGTTCAAATTCCATTCCGGCACTATAACCCCAATATTCGTGTGAGTTACGGGCATAGCAATACAGGCAGCCATGCTCACATCCCTGGTATGGATTCATAGAGTACCCCATCAGGTCGGGACTATTTACTTTGTTAACTATAGTTTTTGGGAACACTTCTATATAAGCAGTCTGCTTGTTTTCCATCAGGGAGTCTTCATCAATACCTTCCCAATGCTCCTGCACATATGATGTTTTCAGAAACTTGTTGGCAGGATTTATCTGCGCCCCTCTCCCGTCAAAGTATTCTTTATTCTGATTTGGCTGCATTTTACAAATATCAACATTTTATTTATAAATTAATACAAAATGTTTATTAGTTATAAACATGACAAAAAGTCAATAGCAGTATTTTCTTTCCATTGATATTTACAATGAAAAACAATAAACAACTTTGCTATGTTTTATAGCAACCATTTTTACATTAAGCTGGTTACCAATTTTATAGCACAGCTATTTCGTTGCTAAAAAACATTGGCGACAAATTGGCAGTTTAATGCTTATTTATATCTTTAGGTACATTAAATTAAGCCTTACCCTCACCATGAAGTCAGCATTTTATTCCATACTAAGTATTTTAGTAGTTGCCGTTTGCTTGTTCTCATGCAAACCCAAGGTCAATTACAAAATGAAGATCAGCCTGACCAGGCTTACAAAAGAAAATATGTATGATAAAGACCTGGTAAGTGATGTAATATTTGATTCACACGAATTACTAATAGATTCTTTAAAGAACAAAAGTTCGAAATTATTTTTACAAGGTGTAGACCTTTATAAGAACAAAAAGAACCCCGATGCTGCAATTGACCTGCTTAAGCAATCTGTGTTGGTATTTCCACAGGTAAATACATATTATGAAATAGGGCAGGTAATGATGGATATACAAGCTAATGCCAGGAGAGAAAACAAAAGGACTGACCTGATAGAAGCTTTGCAGGCATATAAGGTTGCTGAGCACCTGCAATATCAGCCTGCATCAATGGTATATTACAATATGGCCTGTGCCGACAATCTGTTAGCAAGTATTGACAGTAACAGTGGCATTGATAAGTTCACTTTTCATCTGAACCAGGCTGTTTCGGACCTCAGAAGTGCTTTTCAGAATGGGTTCAGCGACACTACTATGCTTCAGAATGATAAACGCCTGGCTTCAGTTATGAAAACCGATTCGTACAAACAAATGATATCTGAATTACATGTACAAAAGAAATCTGATACGGTTGAAACCATTTTTTCTACCTATAAGGCTATTTTCCCAACACTTACTCAGCCTTTTGTTATTAGTGCCGATAGTGTAGATATGTCAAGTTATAATACATTAATTAGTTTTGATTTTGCAGAATTTATTCCTGAAATGGAAAACACAGAATTTGGCAGAGATGTATCGCATGACTACTATGTAGTTGGAAAATTGGTAGAAACACCAATTTATACTGCTATAATATACACTTCAACCGAATTTAACCAGCCTGAAGATGGGAGTTATGCTGTTGAACCCCATTATACTAAACTGGTAACGTATGCACCTAATGGATATATAATAGATAACAGGCTTATTTCGTGCGATTGCAGTGAAGAAAAGATAAAAGCAGTGCGAATTGAAAATAATGTTATAACCACTGAAGATTATAAAGTAACGTGGAAATACACTATTGCTGAAATGGATACTATGCTCTATCGTAGTCAAAGAAATGATACTGGAACCACCTCCAATGTACCGTCAAATAAAATTGTAAAAAGGGAATCGATAGGAAAGGAGACGTATAAAATAGCAGATGATGGTAAAATAGTGGAAGAATCAACTAAAGTTTCTTTTAAATGAACACAATGAGAATTTACCGCTTATCATTAAGCCTTTTGCTGGTTATCGGTTTTATTGCCTGCAAACCCAAAACAGAAAACGTAATTGTCAACATAGTTCCCTTAAGGGAAAGTTCGCTCTATAATGCCGTTGATGTTTATAATTTCATGTCAACCTATAAAGACACCAATGAGCAGCTTGCAATGGAGTACTATAAAAAATATGTGGCAGGAATGCCTGAAGCAACTTATTATCTGAAGCGTTCTCTGAGTTTATACCCTGATTACAATCACTATCGCGAACTTGGAGATCAATTGTGCAAGGAGAAAAAATATGTTGAAATGAATGAACTGTACCGGATGCTTGTTTTCCCTCTTTCAGCATTTTCCAATAAGGCATTTGATCGTAAATACGTTCTTTGTCCTTATGCTAAACCGGGAATGAATTTAATTGTTGATTATGTTATCTCAAACATACTTACCTCTAATACTGTCTGGAATAGCAGAGCTGAAGAATCGGCCCTCACAGATAGTATCGGCTTAAAAATGAATGATATAAAAAACCAGGTTTTAAACGATCCGAGGATTAAATTAACTGCACCCACTGCTGATAATAAGAATATTTTATGGACCTTTTTGACAAATGACGAAAAGCTTGCATATTTTACAAATGCATCCTTGAACGATTCTATTTCATCGCATATTGACGACACCAATACAACATTTGAAATTGATAAGAATAATGTATCTCAATTTTACTATACATACGGAACCGCTGGGCAGTTTGGCAGGGTTTACGAACAAACGGAAGGAATACACGATAAATTTGATCACTTAGTTCAAGAAGACAATGAAAACTCTAAGCTTTCTCTCAACAACCGGTATCACGATATAAACTATGAACGTAATTTTTCTTTAAATGATTCAGTGGAAATTCTCATATATGCAATAGATACTTCCGCTATTGCTTGCCCTAAAGACATGAGGCATATTTACCACCGACTTGTTACATATTATAATAAAGGTGGCATAATTACTACTATGGTAATAGCTGCGCAATCAGGCGAAGAGCTTTCCACTGTAAAATTCAATCATAATACATTTACCATAACTTATTACAAAAGGTATTGGGAAAAGCCTTATAAACAGGATGATTTTGACAATCATTTAAGCAAAATCGAACAGACCGATCAAAGTACTTTTAAAATATTTCCATTGGGAGATATTAAGAAGAGATTTAGCCCTTTACAGGAATAAGGCTACCATTAATTTTCCATTTTCTGATCAATAGTTCAGCTATTATTAAATTAGGTATCCAGCTGAGCCAGGCCACCAGTGTATACATTTGCGACGAGTGCAGGTGTATAAAATGCGGCAATATCAATACATACAGGCGTAATGAGATTGCAGTCAAGGTCATGGCATAACTGCGGTACATATTCGCTATATGCAATTTGAATTGTTTATCTCTTGCATTTTTATATGCCAGGAAAGTAAACAGCCACCACAATGATGCTGTAATAACAAACGATGTTCGCGCCCAAAAACCTCCGTTGGCATATAAAGCCATTACAAAGCCCGAGGGTGCACAAAACAATAACACCAGTATTATGTAAATCTTACCTAACAGCCTGTGCGTTTTTGGCCATTTGCGGATTATAGGTTTAACAAATTGAAATATGCCAACCAGTAACACGAAAGTACTTAAGGCAATGTGTATGTAAAATGCCTGCCGCCAGATAGAAAGATGAATTACATTTTGCTTGGTAAGTAAAAAGTTTACATCGGTCCGGAAGGAAAGATAAGGAATGGTTATCCGCACCATAAGGAACACAAAGAACAACATCAGCATTATAAGGAATGCTGAGAAATAAGTTTTTATGGTTGTTTTGGTCTGAGAGGTCAATGTTGAAAATTTATTCAATATAGATATTTTTCTATTGATATCTATTTGGGATTGATCAAGATCAAGCCTTGTTCAGTACTCCTGAAATACAAAAAGGCGCCAGATGGCGCCTTTTTGTAATAACTATCAAGAAAAACCTAATTTGCTCTATCTATATTATTTGCTCTTTACAAACCTGACTACCTGCGTTTGGTTAGCTGAGTTTACTTTAACAAAGTACACACCATCTGCCAGGCTTGCTATATCTATTGGCATTACTTCTCCGTTACTTATTATAGTGTTTTTGCTTATCACAACCTCTCCTGCCAGGTCAACAACATCTATTGTTGCATCCAGATTGTTTCCTGAGTTAAATGTCAGGTTAAGGGTTTGTACGGCCGGGTTTGGATAGGCCCTGACTGAACCATCGGTAGAAACGGTTTTTACACCAGTAATTATATCAATCTTAACGGTAAAGGTTGCGCTATCGGAACAACCACTAAGGGTACCCGTTACTGTGTAGGTTGTAGTTGAGCCAGGCGATACCTTAATACTACTGGTTGATTGCCCTGATGGTGACCACAGGTAACTCGTAGCCGTACCCGATGCTGTTAAGGTATCAATACTACCTAGCATAATACTATCCTGCCCGGTAATATTTATTGTAGGGTGAGGACCAACTAAAATTGCATTTGTGGTAGTACTACTGCCCGAGAAAGAATTAACCATAGCGGTATAGCTGCCACCTGTTTTAACGCTATCGGTCATTTTAATAATATTGCTGTATTTCTTTACATATCCATTACCGTTGCTCATAGCATACACATTACCGCTAACATCTGTGGTAAAATCATAACTACTAATCATACCCGGTAATATAATGCTATCAACAGGGTGGGTAGAGGCATTTGAGCCCGGAGCATATATATATATGACAGAACTATCACTACCAAGATTGTTACTGTGAATTGCATTCTCTACATATACATATCCGTTACCATCAACTGTAACATTACCTAAGTAATGAGCATTACCCAATTCATCGGCTGCTACAATGGAAGCATTGGTAGAACTAGTAGAGCCTTTAGGGTATTCAAGCACATCATCATTCCCGAAGTCAGATACAAAAAGATTGCCTGAGTTATCAACGTATAAGCCACCCGGTTCATTTATACCCTTTTGCGCAACAATGGTACCTTTGGTATTACCGGCAGGGTAATACCAAACTACTTCATTATCGTTGTCTGATACATAAATATTATCTGCATTATCTACAAACAAATATTCAGGATCCCTGAAGTGGGAAGCCACTACTTTAGGAACCGTAGTAGAATCAGAACCAACAGGGAATTCATATACCTCTTTATTACTACCATCTTCCACAAAAAGGTTTCCTGCTATGTCCACCTTAATATCTTCAATATTTGAAATGCCGTTTTGTGCAACAGTAACACCCGGAGTGCCGGTTGTTACACCTTTAGGGTATTTAAAAACCTGAGATTGATCTCCTACATATACATTGCCAGCAGTATCTATGGCAACACTATATGCATTCCCATCAATTCTGTCCTGTGCAACAACATTACCTGCATTCCACTTAGCGGTATCGGTAACTACCGTTACACCACCGTTCTGCCATTGTATAAGAGCCGGTGTAGGGTTGCCACTGAATATTAAATTAGCAGGTATACAACCTCCACCCGAAATAGTAGGAGCAGAATATAGTGTTAAGTATAAATTAACTATACTATCACAACCTGAAGTACCAGTAGTATCGAAAGCATAATGGCCACTGGTTGTTTCTATAGTGCCTTTAAATTTATAACTGCTTGCATACGTACCAATATTAATTGCACTTGCAGATGAATGGTTAACAGTTGCATTCAACTGCATAATACTATCGCAACCAGTTAGTTTAGCTGTTAAAGTATATGTGTATGTGCCGTTTTGTGTAATTGAATCACCATACCATTTAATATAGTTACAAACAGTAGCATTTGTATCGGTAGTGGTAGGGTAATTAACGGTAAGGTTAACGTGTATAACACTATCACAGGTTGCGTGGTTAGGTATAGTATCTGTATACATGCCTGAAGTGGTCCAGGTATATTTACCGCTTGGGGAAGTATAGCTGTTACAAGCACTGGGTGAAATGAAGGATTCTGTTTGGCATGTGTTTGCATATGCGCCCATATTTACCTTACCACTTTGTATAATTGCATTTGCTCCGGTAATATCGGTAGTTACAACTACAGCACTAACGTTACCTGTACCAATAGCTGCTGAACCGGTTACCAAATGAAGGCCATCATCGGCTGTCATCCAAACACCATCAGCACCTTGTACACCAGCCTTGTTTGCATCATTCACAAATGGGTCTTGCGTGCCTTTAAAGTTACCTGTACCGGCAATAGTAGTCTGGGTATAGCAATATGTTAAAGTGGCAGAACCCCCGATGTCTGATTGGATGCTACCGCCGATCGTATTACCCCAAAATACAGTATTAGTAATAGTTGCAGTGGATGTGCTGTTATAAATTGCCCCGCCATTTAAAGAGGTATTATTATCACTGAATGTTGCATTGGTAATATTTGGGGATGAGGTATATTCATTAGCCATTGCTCCACCCTGGCCATTAGCAACGTTATTATAGAATACTACATTAGTAAGTGTAGGTGATGCGCCGGCGTTGTACATTCCACCACCATCGTCACCGGCGCTATTATTCACAAATACAATATTGGTAAGTATTGGTGATGAACCTGAGTTCGACATTCCTCCACCATTACTACCGTTATGTTTATTATTAATAAATACTAAATTATTAAGCGTTGGCGAAGAACTGGCGTTATTCATTCCTCCACCAATTCCGCCTGTAATAACAAACCCATCAAGTACCGAAGCATTGGTAAGGGCATTGCTTGTGTTATCTATTACAGGTGCACCATTGCCTTCTAACACGGTGGTATCGCCTAATTGTAAATTACGTTGTGCGAGCCCGGTTTCAGTTCCTGCAAAACCGCCATATATTTTTACATTATCTTTCATTGTGAAAGATGTGCCGTTAGCTGCCTGGTAATTACCCATGGCTACCAAAATAGTATCGCCTGACTTGCTTGAATCTACCGCGTTGGCAAAATTAGCATAAGCGGATGACCAACTCATACCATTTGCACCGCTTCCGTTTGAGCTAACATACATTAGGTGTGTTAAGGTAAGGTTTACATATACAATAGTACCACAGGCCATGGTATCTGCATGGTAACCACTGGTTGTCCATTTATGTTTTCCGCTTGGCGAATAATAGGTATTAATAGCAGTAGCAGTAAGAGTACAAGAGTCAGAGCCCCCTGTCCAGGTAACCGGACCTGTTATGGTTGCATTTGCTGCACTTCCTGCTCCGCCCGAGTTATTAAGGGTAGTACCTGCATCTTCGCTCATTTTATAATATACATCCAGGCCCGTTTCGCTACCGGTAAAGCAAGTATACTGGTCGGCCATAACTTGTGCTGCTGACCTTGCTCCTCCTGACCATATTAACACCCTATCGAACCCGGCATTGGCAAAAGTGGCATTATCACCACGGTTACCAATCATAATACTGCCTGCGCTTGATACAGCCCCTGAAGTAAAAGCCGCTTTCTGTATTCCGTTAACATAAACGTATACACTATCGTTGTTTGCATTAAAGGTAATGGCTATATTGTACCATTGCCCTGATACAAAGTTCGGTATACTAACCGAGGCATTATTATTGCCGTTGCCAAACAGTACATTAAAGTTTCCATTCTGGTCAACGTACGTATCAATCGGTTCTGGTTGATTACCGTTTGTAGATGTAACTCCGGCGTTATAATTTACAATGTTATCTAAATACGTTTCATACTCAATTGTAAAACCATTGGTTAGGTCTAAGCCATAATTGGCTGCAACACCGTTGCCTGAATTACCTGCAAAGTTTATAGAATATTGAGCCTTGGTTGTAACACTAAAGCATAGTAGTACAAATGCAATACATAAAATACTTTTTTGTAGTAATTGTTTCATTGGATTTGGGTTGGAAGTTTTAGTTTATAATGGATTTATCATTCTAAATAATTCACCTTTAATTAAAAACGCCGCGAAGGTAGGAATATCAATTTTAAGAAGAGAGCCCGAAAAGACATTTAATGATAATTTAAAGTTCCGTGTTCACAGGTTTTTTAAAATGAGTTTTAGACTTGACCCTTATTAAATTGTAACAGTACACTATTACCATATAGTATAAAGCTAAAATTACATCAATTGTAAAACGCAGGTATTTTTTATCCATGTTTAGCGCAATTAAATAAATATGAACACCATGCAATATTATTGCCTGAACATCATTAACCAGTGCTCCGAAAAGACATTTTTTTTTTTAAAATCTCAAATATTAATATACTTTTAATCTTGGTTTTATATTACCAACTTATT